>OKSX01000556.1_pt1 | contig 23942 bp, 19 predicted proteins | sample 1606391 | NCBI WGS metagenome assembly OKSX01 (sample SAMEA3879578, study PRJEB24766) | human gut metagenome | biome: human-associated habitat; feature: feces | place: USA | collected 1985/1987
AAAGCTAATGCGGGTCACACCGGCATAGCCGGTGGTTTATTTTGCTGTGATACAAAAAAATCACCCTCTGTCCCAAATACAGAGAGTGACTTTCTTCTTATTTATATTGATATCTTTTACTGCTCACTGTTTTTCTTGCTGTTGACATAACTCTTCATCGAGTTGATGACAATCGTAAGTCCCAGAACGATAAGTAACACAGCAATGATGAGCTGCAATCCATTGGCAATAAATACCTCGCCCCAGGTTGTGGCACCTGCCGGGATTGTCGTGGAAGCTGCCTCTCCGATGGCTTTTACCATAGCGATCAATCTCTGTACCAAGGCGGTAAATGTTACACAGAGCATGATGATAAGGGGTGGAAAGAGCATCTTGTTGCTTCGTCCCGTCACCTTCGTAAATACGCAGAGTGTCAAAAGAACCAACGCACTTAACAACTGGTTTGCGGAACCAAACAATGGCCAGATGTTTGCATATCCGATTTTTGTAAGTATAAATCCACATACCAACGTAACGATCGTAGCAAAGTATGTATTGCAGAACAATTTTCTCCAAGGAGCGGCATGTTCCATATCATCGACGCTGAAGAGTTCCTGAAAACTCATTCGTCCGATACGGGCTACGGCATCAAGACTGGTAAGTGCAAGTGCCGATACACACATTGTCATAAATACGGTTGCTACATATACCGGAACGCCAAACATTTCGAAGAATCCGGCTACGCCCTGACTGAAGATCTGGAATGGGGTTCCGACGGCCGGTGTTCCATCTGCACTTGCTGCAGCACCAGCGACACAAAGTGCCAGTACCGCAAGCAGACTCTCAAGCACCATCGCACCATATCCGACTTTCAGCATATCTTTTTCGTTTTCAACGGTTTTCGACGATGTTCCGGACGAAACCAAACTATGGAATCCGGAAACCGCACCACAGGCAACGGTGACAAACAGGATTGGGAACATCGTACCGAGTGTCTCATTATTGAATCCCGTGTAAACCGGAAGATTCATGCTCGGATGAGCGACAAACAAGCCAACCACTGCACCTGCGATCATTCCAATAAACATAAACGTCGTCATGTAATCACGCGGCTGCTTCAAAAGCCACATTGGAAGTACCGCTGCAAAGAAAATATATACAAATGTAATGTAACTCCAGGTATCTTTGCTAAATTCCAATGGACAATTCATACCGATCACAAAGGAAAGAACGATGCAAACGATACCAAATACGGCCTCTTTCCAACCGGACAAATTGAATTTTTTCTGAACCAGTCCGAAGATAACAGCAAATACCATAAACATTATTGACACCATACCGGCTGCTCCGTTTGTTGCCGCGGCTTTTGCTAATGTTCCCGGCTGTTCTACCGAATACGCATTGAATGTTCCGGCAACCATGTCGGCAAATGCTGCTGTTACGATCAATGTAAACAGCCAGCAGAAAAGCAGGAATATTTTTCGTCCAAATTTACCTATGTATTTTTCAATTACCATTCCCATGGATTTTCCCTGATTTTTTACGGATACATACAGGGCTCCAAAGTCGGTAACCGCACCAAAGAATACACCACCGATCAATACCCAAAGCAAAACCGGAAGCCATCCAAAGGCTGCTGCCTGAATCGCACCCGTGACCGGTCCCGCACCGGCGATGGATGAAAACTGGTGGCTGAACACGGTCCATCCATTGGTAGGTACATAATCTTTTCCATCATTGAATTTTACCGCAGGTGTCTCCGCTTTTGGGTCAATGCCCCATTTGTTTGCCAGCCAGCGTCCATACAAAACGTAGGCAGCAAATAAAACAACCGCTGCAATCAATACGATAACTAATGTATTCATAATATCCTCCAATCCGGAGCGTCGCGCAAAAGCGCCCCTCTTTCTAAATATATTTTCATCGGTGCCATGCTATGCAAAAGAAAAAGCCTCCTTCTTTGCACGATAAATCTCATAAGATTTATCCTGCAAAGACGAAGGCTAAAAATGTATCCATATCACTTCCGCGTTACCACTCTGCTTGTCGGCATGCTGCTGTCGACCTCTCACTCGCCACCTGGTATAATTCTGTATACTGTCCAGAAGGCGCCTTTCTATAACGGTAAAGTACCGGCTCGGACTACTTGGTACGATATTACAATACCTTTCCCCTGAGCAGCTCGCAGGTGAGGGCTTTCCCGTTCCTTGTTACTGTTTCTCACAAATAACAGCTTTCTGTAAGCGGTGATACGAGAAGTCATATCCTGTTCAAAGCATTTATCCGATGAATTGACTATATCTTAGACCCAATTTTTTTATTTGTCAAGAGAAATTTTTAATTTTTTCATCTATTGACAGAATCTTCCATGGTTGCTATACTAAAATCAGAATAACGATTCAGGAGCTAACGTACGGGGATTTTCTGAATTAATTGTTACAGATTAGAAAAAGCACGGAGGAAATCTTTATGAAACAAAAACAAACTCTGACAGTCCTTATTCTGATGATGTGTCTGGGAATTACATCCTGTGGACAGCCAGCTCAAACTACGCAGTCCCAAGCACCGGCGTCTACCGCCACGCAGACTCCCGCCTCTCCTTCAGCGACAAGAATCCCATCCGAACCAACGCCGGATCCTTCGTCCATGGATACAATTGATCTGTACGAGTATGACAGCATTGATCCAGCAAAAGGGGATACCCTTGCAGGAGATGATTTTTTAAAGAAATGTTCAGACGGAGATTGTCTGGTTGTTAATGAAAATGTCAAAAAAATCCTCCCCGCCACCCCGAAACAAAGCACGGAGGAATCCGATTCCAATATGGTAGATCTTCTCCTTCTCCGTACCAGTGATCTGGATGTTGAGAGCATTGTCAACCTGTTGGATTTTGCGTCGCCGGATGACATCGTATGGTTTGATCACGGCAAGCGCAAATATTACTCCATTTTAGATGACAAACTTGGTGACTTTTTTAAAGACTATCTTCCGGATTTTAAACCCAAAAACGGATTTCTGATCTATAAAGGGACTTTATTATATTATTATGGGAACGCGAAAGATATTGTTATTCCAAATTCTGTAAAAAAAATTGCTGAAAATGCTTTTTCAAAAAACGAGGATAAGGTAAAACTAAATCGTATTGTCATTCCGGATTCGGTAAAAGAAATCAAATCTTTTGCCTTTTCGGGACGCCGTGTCAAAACCATGATTTTTGGAAAAGGCATCCGGAAAATAGAAGAATGTTCTCTCTGTGACACCATCGACACACTGATCTTTCAGGGAAAAACCGACAAGATCCTGAAAAATGGATTTGACGAACTTTTTTCCGAGGATTTTGATGACGATACCACGTTGGAATTTCCCAATGATTTTTCCGAAAGTTTTACCCTCTGTTATGCAGACGTCACCCCTTCCGGTTCGAAAAAAAATCCGGAATACCGTTTTGATGTTGAATGGGCTCATGTAAAAGGTGCTGATGGCTATGAAATAAAAACCGAAGGGATCACCCAAAATGTGGAAAACGGAAAAAACCATGGTAAACTCCACATACCTTCTAAGAATGCAGCTGATGAAGATGCGGATTATTATGGTTCTATTTCCATCCGTCCTTTCCGCTATGTTAATGGCAGAAAACAGTACGGAAGAACATACCGGACCTACTGCGAATACGAAACCGGCTGCTAAGTTTATCATTCCCAAAGCTATGGTTTATAATAATTTATATCTATTTGCTATGCAGTATATTGTGTTTTATAATAGATTATCAATGAAAAACTAAGAGAAAAAGAGGAACTTTTTATGAACAATACCGAAAAACGTCCTAAATTAGATATGTTAAATGGAAGTATCTGGAATAAAATCCCACAATATGCACTTCCGGTTGCCGCAACCGGAATATTAGAACAATTATTTAATGCCTCCGATATTGCTATCGTAGGTAATTTTACCGGTTCCCAGAGTACCGCCTCTGTTGCTGCCGTCGGAGCAAACAGCCCGCTCATCGGTCTGATCCTGAATCTGTTTATCGGCATCGCCCTTGGTGCCAATGTCGTCATCGCCAATGCAGTCGGCAGAAAAGATAAAAAGCAAATTCATGATGCGGTACATACTTCGATCGTAGCTGCGCTTCTCGGAGGTGTACTGCTTGCTATCCTGGGAGAATTACTGGTTTCCACTATTTTACAGCAGCTCAATGTACCTGCTGAAGTATTTCCTTTGGCACTTCGTTACATGCGCATCTACCTGATCGGAATGCCCGCCATCCTTTTATACAACTTTGAATCAGCGGTCTTCCGAAGTGTCGGAGAAACCAAAATGCCTCTGATTGCCTTGGCTTTTTCCGGTGTATTAAATGTATTGTTAAATCTGTTTTTTGTAATCGTATGTCACAGAAATGTAGATGGCGTCGCTATTGCTACCGTAATTTCCAATGTGGTGAGTTCCTGTTTTCTATTTTATAAACTGCTGAAAACAGATAAATTTATCCATGTCGATATCAAAGATCTGCGAATTGAAATGGCTACCTTCAGGAAAATCTTAAAAATAGGACTTCCTGCCGGCATCCAGAGTGCCGTTTTTGCCATCGCAAACATCGTGATCCAGGCTGCTATTAACAGTCTTGGAACCATCGTAATTGCTGCATCGAGCGCAGCCTTTAATATTGAAATCTTTGCCTATTACATCATGAATTCTTTCAGTCAGGCATGTACCACTTTTGTCGGACAAAATTACGGTGCAAGACAGATGAAACGCTGCAAAAAAACCCTTGCCTTATGTCTGATTGAAGATGTCATTGCTTCCGCTGCTGCCATCCTCATAATCCTATTTGTGGGCAGACAGCTCCTTGCCATTTTCAATCACGATCCACAAGTCATCGAACTCGGCTACACAAGACTTCTTCTTGTATTTACTGCCTACATTTTCAGTATGATGTATGAGTTGATGTCCGGTTATCTCCGTGGTTTTGGTATTTCACTGGTTCCTGCCCTGCTTACGATCCTCGGTGTATGCGGAGTTCGAATCGCATGGGTATATGGTGTATTTCCATCCAGCCGCACCTTCCACACTCTTATGATGGCTTATCCGATCAGTCTTTCCGTTACGGCAGTCCTGATCTTTATCGCATTGATCGTTTACCGGCCTTCAAAGAAACTACTCTCTTAAGGTAATCCCATATTTTCCCAAATCCACCCGTCCATTTTCGACGGGTATACCGTCTTCTTCCAACAGTCTGGTCTGCCCGCCTTCCCCGCCAAAAGCAAATTCGCCGGCGAGTTCTCCTTTCCCGTTGACTACCCGGAAGCAGGGAATGTGCTCGGGATCCGGATTTTTGTGGAGAGCATTTCCGACCGCACGTGCCATCTTCGGATTTCCTGCCATCTGCGCAACCTGTCCATAAGTTGCCACATGCCCTTTCGGAATCTTTTTTACTGCCTCGTAAATCCGTTTTGTCGGACTATCGGTAACAAGGTCATAACTTTCTGCGATCATCTGCCGGACTTCTTTTTCCGGTATCGTTCCATCCAAAATAATTGTATTCCAATGTTCTTTGTTTTGATGCCAGCCCGGTATGACGGCGTCATAAGCTGCCCGCCAAAAATCTCTCGTCTCCGGATTCACCTTCACATTAAGCCAGATTTTTCCCTCTTTTTCATATGTCCACAAAAACGCCTTTTTTGACTTTTTTACTCGCACTAACTGCCAGTTCTGATCCCGGAATGGGGCATCCTGATAAGTCTCCGCAAAAGACAGGGCGTAATTCAATGCTTCCTCTCTTGTTTTCATGCTTTTCTCCTAATATTTCAATCTTTTATACAAAACAAATGCCACTGCACTTGCGGTCGTTTCCGCAATCCAAAAACAGTTCCAGACAGCCGGGCCGCCCAGCATGATTCCCAGCAGATACGCTGCCGGAATAATACCAATAATATAACGAATCAACGAAATCACAAGGGATTGTGCTCCTTTTCCCAGTGCTTCCAGCATTCCACTTACCGTAACCGAAAGAGACGAAATAATAAATCCCATACAAATGATACGGATTGCCGCAGCTCCCTCGGCAATTGTCTGTACACTTTCTGTAAACAGTCCCATCAGATTTTCGGAAAACACAAGGCAGATTCCCATTCCGGCTGCCATAATTGCAGCAATCATAATTAATGCCGTACGGAAAATACGTTTCACTCTTGCCGACTCACCGGCACCATAATTGTAACTGATGATCGGTCGGATCCCCTGAACGATTCCATTGGCAGACAGATAAATGAACGTCTGCAATTTATAATAAATTCCAAGTACCAGCACATACGTTTCGGAGTAAACGGCAAGGATTCCATTCAATGCCGTAATCATAAAAGATGGCAAAGCAAGATTTAATGTCGCCGGAATCCCTACTCCGTACATCTGCTTGCATAACCGTTTCCGTATCAGATTTTTATGCCAGGTCATGTGGAAAGCCATCGGTCTCTTGACAAATATAATAATATATACTACAAGAGGTATTACCTGTCCGATCCCGGTTGCCAATGCCGCTCCCGCGATACCCATTTTCGGGAAAAATCCAATTCCAAAGATCAGCATCGGATCCAGAATAATATTGACAACACATCCGCAAAGCATACTGATCATAGAGACTTTCATTCTTCCCTCTGCCTGAAAAATCTTTTCAAATGTAATCGCCACTACATTCGGAATGGTAAACGCAAAGACGATCCATGCATATTTTACAGCATCTTCCAGTATCGGTTGCTGGTCCGTAAACATCCCTACAAAATAACGGGCAAATCCGATACTAAACAAGGTAAGCACGATTCCATGCACGATGCTGAGCAGTATTCCGGAAGTCACCACATCATTGGCATTTTTTCGTTCCCCGGCTCCCAAGTAAAATGCGGCTGCCGCATTGATTCCGATACCAAATCCTACGGCGATCGCCGTCTCCAATAACTGAAGCGGATATACCAGCGACAATGCTGTCATCGCCTGTTCACTGATCTGTGCAACAAAATAACTGTCAACAATATTGTAAAGAGAATTGACTAGCATCGACAACATCATCGGCAATGACATCGACAATACCAGCGGCAGAATTTTCTTCTCCTTCATAAATGTTTGTTCCATGGTACAACTTCCTCCTGATTCCTTCGTTTCGTGAATCTTGTGAAACAACGAGTGACATACTGCTCAATCAACGAGACACGCATTCTTCGCACCTTCGGCGCTCATCATCGTGACAGTCGTCACATATTCGCCCAAACCTGCTGTGGGTTTTGTGCAAGCACAACCCACGACAGGTTTGGCGATTGCGTGTCTCGTTGTTTCACGAAAAAAATCACACCATCCGGATAGACTCCTGATGATGTGACGAAAAGTAAACATGTTTGTTTAGAAAAATTCACATAAGTTTTAGGAGACTATTGTACTATAGTTTGGATGAAAATTCAAGCCTTTTATTTTATGTTTGTCTTTCTATTCTTGTTCTTTTGCACTTGCTATTTTATCAAGCAATTCTACAATTTCCTCTTTCGTATAATTTGTCTTTTCTCCTTGTGTAAAAAGCAGACGCAATTCATATAAAGTTGACATCTTTATCGATTTCATTTCCTTTTCTGTCATTTCGTCCATGCCTTTCCACCGCCTTCCTATACGTTTAGTATAGCGATTTTCACGCTTATTTGCAAATGCATTTTTCTATTTATGTCTTTTTTTGTAATCCTGCTCAATCTCCTCCGACCAGCCTGTTCCAATTGCCTGCGCCATCATACAGGGAAGTTCTGCTCCGCGCGCTCTTGTTATCGTTTCTCCCAGCACATCGTAGTTCTTTCTTGTACCCTCACCATCGCACTCATATCTTACCGCCCGATCCGGACGTTCCTCCTTCGGCATTTCCTTTCTGGCCTTTTTAATGTGGGAAATAGTCAGACCGATTGCATCCAAAAGCGCCGTACAGCCGCGCACAAAATACTGCTCCTCGGTAAGTGGCGCTACACGATGAATCGGCTGGCGGTCGTGAACCAGCGTAAAATCATCATCAAAGAGCATGGTAGTGACCAAAGCTTTCCCCTTTTCTTTTTTCTGTTTTTCCAGCAGCGAATTAAAGCCTCCGATCGTATCCTTCTCAAGTCCTGCCATCGAACCGCTTCGATCCAAAATAAATACCATTTCTGTTAAATTCTCCATAATAAAAACCTCCATTTCGTATATGTTATTTCAAAAACTGTGTTCTTGTTTCTGAAACCATCATAGCAAAATGGAGGTGACATTTTGTCTCTTTGAAAGAGACATTTTAATCGCCCAACGTCTCTTCCCCATATTCATATAGCAAAATATTAATCTTAACGATATTGTACTCGCCTGTCTCTATACAATATTTTACAATGAGATCAAATTTATTTCCCGGCGAAAGCGCATATCCTGCGCGTGAAAGAAGGTCTTTTGTCTCATCCAGATTCAAACGCATTCCGATAGCAAGAGCCAGCACCGTCTTTTTCTTTGGATGATATTTTTCATTCGTAATAATTTTTGAAAATACTTTGCGGCTGATATTAGCATTGTGGTATACATCCGCATTTTTCAGATCTTTTTAGGAAATCCATAAGTCCCTGTCGATATAAGCGGAAATGCGATGCTTTTAAACTTCTTTTTTGCCGCAAGCCGCAGACAATTTTCATAACATAATTCAAGTTTTTCTTCCTCTCCCCGGTCTCCCCCTTCCCAAACCGGGCCTGCATTATGTATGATATATTTTGCCGGGAGACGAAATCCCGGTGTAACCACCGCTTCGCCCACTTGCAGCGTCCCGATCTTTTGTCTGGCTGCCAACAGTTTATCCCGTCCAGCCGCCTCATAAATGGCCTGATCGGTTCCTCTTCCATACACGGCATTCGGATTTGCCGTATTGATTACAGCATCTACTTTCATTTTAGTAATATCATTTCTTACAATCTGAAATGGCATAAAATCCCCCCCTTGTCCGTTTTAATATTTGTAGTATATACAATAATCAAAAATACTACAAGACATTTTTGCGGCATCTATTTATTTCCAGTAAAATATTGTAATTTTTATTTGAGTATGCTATGATAAATGCAATACAAAACATTAGGAGGGAACTTTATGAAACAATACTTTCGACTTCTCGCACTCGTACTCATTTTCTGTACCGGATGCGGGGCTCAGCAAGCATCAACAACCAATTTAACAGACACCGCTTCGCCTTCTGCCATTGTGTCGGGTGCTGCCGTCACCCCGGAAGCAGTTACCGCCACAGGTCCAGCAACCCTTCCACAAAATACTGTGAATCCAACTGTATCAACAAGCAAAACCCATACAAAAAATGGTTATGAGAATACTATTTTTACCACAAAAAATTATGTATATTCTACCGATGGAGAAGGTATTCTTCAGGCACCTATCGTAAAATCAAAAACAGGCGCTTTTTCTTATCCGAAGAAAGGGAACCATTACGTGATAAAACCGGACACGAGTATGACCATCGAAGACATGTATGTCACAGACTCTTACCTATACCTTGTCGAATACGATACCGACTACACCAATCTTTGGCGCATTCCTTTTCGCCGGTCCGGTACAAAGGAAACATTGCGCTGGGAAGACCGCGAGAAAGTATGCAAATTGGAGGATATTATTAAAAAAGATTCACCCGGCATTGACTGGGAAGATTTTCTTTATGCCGAAGATGATAAAATAATATTTTCCTCTGAAAACAATTGCATTTATGCAATCAACTTGGACTCCGGAAAAATTTCGAGACCTTTCAAGGACGTCGGTTCTTACATTGTTGTAGACGAATATGGTGTGCCGCGAAAATATGACGACACAATTTTTCTTCTTTGCAACAAAGACCTTTATCGTATGTCGGTAAATGACTTTTCTGTAAAAAAAGTCTGTAAAAAAGTAACCCGCCTCTTTTATTATGCGCCGGAAGAAGAGGTTCCTGTCTCCCTTTTTCCGACTACTGTTCACAAAAACACATTGTATTTTCTAAAAAAAGATGGAATTTACGGTTACAATATGAAAACAGAAAAAACAGCACAAATTGTTTCCGTGACAGACATTGAAACCCTTTTATCGGGAAAGCGAAACGGCTTCCAAAAAGACATCATTGAAACTTGGAATGTTTATCAATTCTTTGCATTGAAAGGCCGCATTTATGCGATACTTAACGCAAATCAACTCACTTATTCGTCCAGAGATGACGAAAATTACGTCTATGATGATGATTTTGATGAGGATTACAAAACCTATGACTATAAATTATCTGTCGTAAGTTTTCGTGCCTCTGATGGAAATGATCTACGCTACGAAACACAAATGAATACGTTTCTTCAGGAAAAATTAGCCAAACCTTATGAATGCACCGACTACGAGCGGCTTAATTATTGGACCGTCGATACCGGTACCCCACTGTGTCCGGTTGGGAAAAGCCAATGGATCATCGAATTTCCTACACAGTTTCAAGAAGAGGATAAACGGTACAAAAGTGACTATTATCTCTATGATGTTCTTACAGGAAACTCTACGAAAATAGAAAGCCGTGAAGGGCAGCAAATGAAAGAATATAAAGTACGTTTCAAATCTTACAATGGTTTTTGCTAAAAAACAAGTCCCCTTCAGAGGGCTCGATCTCTGAAGGGGACTTGTTGAATGATTATCCTTCAATTGCGATATAATTTTTACCAGCAACTGCTTTATCTGTCTTTTTCGGAATCTTCAATTGCAAGATACCATTTTCATACTTCGCCGAAATCTCATCCTGGGTAATTCCCTCACCGACGTAAAAGCTTCGGCTCATGCTGCCGGCATAACGTTCTTTACGAATGTACTTACCGGTCTTTTTATCTTTTTCATCTTTGTCCAAACCTTTTGCTGCCGAAATGGTGATATAACCATCATTCAGTTCAGCGGTTACTTCATCTTTCTTGAAGCCAGGCAGATCAATGTCAACCTCATACGCATCATCTGTCTCGCGGACATCTGTCTTCATCATGTTCTTTGCATGTTTTCCATAAAGAGGATCTTTCGCCGGAAACATAGCCTTCTCAAATTCCTTACCAAATGGAAAATCATCCATCCAATCATCAAACAAACTCTCTCCAAAAATACTAGGTCTTAACATAAGTCATTTCTCCTTTCCTTCTTGTAACAAGTGTCGGAAATATGGGTTCCTGCAAAACACCATAGGCACTTAGACTTTTGTATTATTAGCACCATCAGAGAAATCTGAAGTGTCGATTGTTAAATTTCGATTCGGATCCGGGTTCCTTTTCGTAACCCCTTTCCTTATCGTTAACTATGTTATACCACTAATTGTTAGCACTGTCAAGAGGTGAGTGCTAATTTTTTTGTGTTTTTTTTGTGTCCTTCTATAAATGCCGAAATTTCGTTATGTTCACATTACATTACTTTCAAAGTAACCGATCTCTTGCAATATAGCATCTAGTATTTTTGCATTTTTAATCGAAAAATCAGCTGTCACAACAGGGGTCTCGCCTTCGATTATGCATCTTCCCAACTGCTCTATTTCTAATTGATAATTATGTGGGCAGTATACATTTCGAATCTGCTCTTTTCCTTCAATAATCAACGTATAGGAAGCATTTCCCTCTTGGTTAAATTCCGTATCGGATTTGATGTCGCCTTTTGTTCCGTGAATATACAATCTATCATAACGATGCGGCTTATCTTTTTCAAAAATCATCCCGCATGTTATCGATGCACGTACATCATTTTCATAATTTAACAATGCAGCTGTATATACATCAACGCCATTTTCATCATACTGTGCCATTGCTTTTACCCGGGATGGCATATCTTCCAAAAGTTTTAACAGCATACTTGTATTATAACAGCCAAGATCATAAACTGCACCCCCATAATTTTCTTTGTGCAGACGAATGTTGCTCTTATCATAATATGAAGTCAAAAACTGAGATTCAATATAACGGATTTCTCCAATTGTTCCTTCTTCAATTTCTTTTTTAAGTGCTGTAACAAAAGGACTGTGAAGGTAGGCATATGCTTCCATTAAAAATACCCCCTTCTCTTTTGCTGCCTCAAAAAGTTCTGCTGTTTGTTTGGGTGTCGGCGCCAATGGTTTTTCGCACAGCACATGCTTTCCTGCTGCAATAGCTTTTTTTACCCATTCATAATGAAGATTATTTGGAAGCGGAATATAAACTGCCTGCACTTTGGGGTCTGACAAAAGTGCTTCATACCCTTCGTATGCTTTTTCAAACCCAAACATATCTTTATAATCTTCTGCTTTTTTCAAGCTGCGCCCTGCAATTCCATACCGTTCACAATTTTCTGCCTTCTGCATTCCCGGTATGCTGCAATCTCTGGCAATTCCTGCTGTTCCTAAAACTCCCCATCTTATCTTTTCCATTTTTTTCCTCCTTAGCATTTCAATCCTGCTTTTTTCAGCCATTTTCGATAGCTTTTCATTTTTCCGGCCGGCACATAAACCGATGCTTTTCTCGGAATTCCACGAAAAGCATTCTTCCCAATATTCTTTTTCTTGAGATACATACTCTGAATCTTTACCGTTTTTACTTTGCGGCAGCCGGCAAACGCGTTCTTGCCGATTCCCGTGACACGATAATGGATTCCTTTGTATTTTACATAATTTGGCACTGTTATTTTTTTGATCTTCTTTGAGTTGCTGCCCATGCAGGTGACATCAAAGATGCCCTTTTTCGCATTGACGGCATTGACCCGGTAACGAAGTCCTCTTGCCTTAAATAAAGAACCTTTTAACAGATACGAATACGTTATCTTTCTACCATATTCTGTGTCCTCATTCTCATTGGAACCTTCATAATAAAGATTCTTCTGTTCCGAATTACCGGCACTGCTGCTATTGTCATTGGAACTATTCTTTTCATCTTCCAGCGAATATTTTACGATGTGGGAACGTTCTCCACACCGACGGCAGTGAATGGACTTTTCGCCCTGCGTCGTCGCCGTCGCCGGGATATCAATCGTGAAATCCGACTCCCAATCATGTCCCAGTGGCTGCAAATAGGTATCTATGAGCAAAATGCCTCTCTTCCCAGCTGCGTCTGCATACACATTGTCGCAGTCCCGGCAAATATAATATTCGATATTTCCCGGCTGAGTACATGTCGGTGCCTTTGCTTCAAATTTCTGCATATCGTGTTCATGTTCTGCATCCGTTTCCGGACGAATTGTCGCTCCGGATATTTTTTCAATGTTGTAATAATCCCTCGCATTTTTCGGAGTTAGTATCGTGAAATCTTCGGTTCCAGCTCCTTTCCAAGCGTCCTCTGCTGCCTCTGGTGCTATCTTTGCCTTAAATTTCATTCCTTCCAGGGCGGTACAGCCAGCAAATGCTTTGTTTCCAATATTGGTAATTGTTTTTGGCAATGTCACATAGGTAAGTTCTGTCTGAGCAGCAAATGCATTGGCGTCAATAACCGTAACTGTATAAGCCATATCTCCCATCGCAACCTCTGCCGGAATGTTCACTTTACCGGAAATCTTCTCCCCCGGTTTCGCACAAACATGTATCGTCACATTGCCGGAAAGGTCTTCTTCCTTTGTATAACGCACTCCATCTATTTCGATATAAAGAATGTCTCCGCACCTTTCGCACGTTCCTCCGGCATACTTATGTCCCAGCGCCGGAATGACTGTCTGTTCCTCCAGCACCTCACCACACTTCGAGCAATGCCTTCCCTCTGTCACACCGTCTCTGGTACAAGTAGCTGCAACTGCTTCATCAATGACCACCTCGTGAATATGCGATACTTCTCCTGTTTTCTGAATCGTAAAATCTTTTCGAATCGTACCATGGAAAAGCCCCTTACCGGAAATTACCGCTGTCGCCGTTCCGACATTGACATTCTTTTCATAGGAAATCGTATAATCAATACCCTGCTCCAGCACCGTGTCTTTTCGGTAAGATACTGTCACTTCCGGCTTACAGGCATTTCCATCATAGATAAAGGCGTCTTTTGACAAGCTGACATCCATATCCGAAATGTCCTGACTTCCTTCGCCACCGACACGCAGCATAAAGGTCTGCTTAATGCGTGGATTGTACTTCGGATATACACTCAATTTCGTGATTCCTTCCGCCAAAATCTCAAAATGGTCGTATGGTGCATTATTGCTCGCCTTTTCCGGTACTGCTGCCACTTCTTCATTTGTGGATTCCATTACCATATCCTGATAATCCGGGTCTCCATCACTCGCCTGAATCCAACAGTATAACAGGGATCCTACCGGGTTGCTCGTCGGAAAAACCGTCGAATAACTGGAGATAGAACTTGTGCTGTTTCGCCAATACAATTTCATATTTGTCGGCGGAGTAATACGTATCGTATCGCCGCACACGGAACATTTTCCGGTGCTTTTTCCCTCGGAATCTGCCTCTCCATAAACATAATCATGTGCTTTTTTCGCCACGACTTCTTCTATCGTATTCTGGCAAATGGCACAATAATATTGTTTTTTTCCTTCTTTCGTACATGTAGATTCCGTATACAATGTCATTTTTCTCGGATGATTACATTTTACTGTGATTTCTTTTTGCGCTACGATCGTGTCCCCGGATTTTGCCGTAATGGTAACCGTTCCATTGGTAATTCCTGTCACCTGACCATCCTGCGTCACCGTCGCCACCGCCGGATCCGATGAAGTATAGGTAACATCTTCCATTGACCACACATTACGAATTGCATTGTTTCTTCGAAGTTTCACACGCGGCGTCACCGTCGTCGTTCCATTTGTAAAAATCTGGTCATCCCCGTCCAGATACGTTTCCTGTATATAGTCATTTGATACTTCGATCTTCTGCATCACATCTTCCGGTGCTTCCATCATTGTCTCATCCAAATCCGATTCTGTGGAAAACTCTCCTGCCATTGTTGCCGGATACGGAGCAGCCTCTGAATAAAAACCGCCAAAACCAACATAGGTATACTTCGGGTTGATCATACTTTTATAATGACCGGTTTCCTCACTGAAATCCTGTTTTACCCAATATTGTTTTTCACTGTACCAAAGCAGAATTCCTTCAATCATATCCTTTACATAATAATAAGCAAGATCTTCGGAAGAAGAACTTATCCCATTACTGCCAATGGAAAAAGTATCCTTTTCATTCAAACGGTCATGTCCGGAATCCATAAACCGGAATGCAATTCCCGCTTCTGCCGCACGGATACGTGCAATATACTCCAGATCACTCGACCATTTCAAGGGAACATAATCCGATGGCTGAAGATATCTGCCGGAATCCCTCGGATCCCGTATATTTCCTGCTTCACATGCTTCTTTTCGAATTTCATTGATCTTAGCAAGTGCTTCCTCCGCCTGTGCAAAATAGGATCCATATACACCAACCAGTGTACATCCTTCCGATGCCTCTGTCACATTTGTTTCCAATACTGTCTGTGTTTTCGCTCCTGCCACATTCGCCGGTACAATAAGCGAAAATACCAGCAATCCGGCAAGAATCCTCTTCTTAATTGTTTTCTTTTTCATTTTCATCACTCCATTCATATGTACTAGTTCTGTTCCTTGTCTCCCAGCACTTGCATGATGTCTTCTAAAAACTCTGTCTGGTCACGCCATCTTTGAATGTCTCTGGCAACAACAACAGCAATCCCAAAAATCATCGCAAGGATCACGATCCCTGCTTCCTCTATTGAAAATTTTTCTTTCCATGGTACCACTTCAAAATATGCCGTCGCCGCCAGCAGCACAAGCGGTATGGAAATTATTTCCACTTGTTTTTTCAGATTTTCAATGTCTCTCTTCTTTTGAACCAGAAAATGACAGAAATCCTCGTTTTCTTTCTGCTGCTCATAGTTTTTCTGAATCCTTGCCTTCCAATCCGAATACTCCGTCACATAGAGGATTCCATCGTCTTTCGCATCCTGTTTTCTCATCTTTTTATAAATATTGTATTCTGCCAGATAGTCAAATCCATACGCGTTATTCTTTGCTTCCATGCGCTTCTGATAAATTTTATTTACTATTTTACTAAAAATGGCAAATAGAATTACTCCCACTGCACATACCACACAAAAAATCAAAACCTTGAAAAGTGCGGCGCGGTAAATGCCAATCAAAAAACCGGCAACGCCCCCCACGGCACACCATACATATTTTGAATTTTTATACGATTTAATCTTATTTAAAGTATCTTGATTCATAGACACCTCCTTTATTCCCACGTCTTCCACACATCCGGCTGATATCCCAATGTCGCCTGTCGGCCATTGCGAACGATCGGAATTTTTAAAATCTGCGGATTTTCAAGTATCTTATCCAATTTATCCTCTTCCGCAATATACGTCACCAACGCAAGAGCATCCCGGTCCTTACATTCTTTGTTAATCATACCTTCCAATCCGCCATTGACGGCTGCCACCGATCGGAATTCGCCTTTGCTTAGTGTCTTTTCCCGCAGATCAATGTATTGAAACCGGATTCCCCGTTCCTTGAAAAAACGCTGTGCTTTTTTTGTGTCGTTGTCTTTTTTACTGCCAAAGATTTGGATGTTCATACCTACCTCCTATATCGGATTATTTCACGATAACAATAACTGTCTTCGTTATTCCATAACACTTTACTTTTATTTTTGTCTGCCCCTTCTTCATGCCTTTTAGCATTCCCTTTTTGGTAACTGCTGCAATCTTTTTATTCGCGGAAGCAAACACAACTTTCGTTGTTGGACGGACTTTAACAATAATACGAGCCTTTTTTCCTTTTTTGACCTTTATCATCTTTTTCGCCACTTTAAATGTTGGTTTCTTTACAACAATCCTGCACGTGCTCTGATAACCATCTGCACTCGCAGTAATCAAAGCAGTTCCTGCTTTTTTTGCTGTTACCCGGCCATTTTCATCTACAGCTGCCACTTTTTCATTGTCAGAGGTATATTTCACTACACTTTCTGTATCAGCACTAAGCTGTATGATTTTTTTCCCTTTTGTATACAATGTGACAGATGTCTTGTTCAATGTAAATGCCCGCGGTTCACTAGTTCGCGGCAATGGTGTTACCGTTGGTGGCGTTGGAAGTATTACAGGTGTGGCATCGGGTGATGAGCTTGGTACTTCTGTCGCAGCCGGAGTTGGAACCGTTGGCGTCGGCACCTGCGTTGGTGTTGCTGTTGGCGCTACGGTTGGCGTTGGCGTCGGTGTCATGGTTGGCGTCGGCGTTGGAGTCATGGTTGGGGTTACTGTCGGAATCGGCTGCTCTTCACCCACCAAAAGCACTCGCGATATACTCTTGCCGGTTTTCGAATGGGTCAGCGTCAATGTCAGTTCACCCTTACAGTTCTCCCAGTCGTATATAGATACAAGCACCTGATTATATTGGCTTTGCTCCTCGTTAATACACTCCTCATCCCAACTGCAGAAAGCCGCTTCCTCTAAATCAACCGCTTCCCCGTTTTCCTTCGTCAATGCCAAATCGTAATCATAAAAAAGTTCCTCAAACGTTGGCTTATAAACCGTACCATCTGCCTTTTTAAATTCAACCGGATAATAATATTCTTTTCCCTGCTGACTGATCACAGATTTTTTATCTGCATCTCCAATCCAATAAAAGTCATCTGCGTCCTCATTTTCCAGTTTTCCAATAATCCAGGAATATATTTCTTCGGTTTTCTTTTTATTTAATTGAAAATTTGTATACTGCGTGCCCTCAATTGTAAAATTCCCACTCGAAGAGGCCTTTGCCTGTATGTAACAATGATTCTCCACAAATCTCGCCATATATTCTGAGCCATTTACGTTTAATTTTGTTAGACCATAGACTTCTCCTTTTATCTCAAGTGTAGTATCATTTCCAACCAAAACGGAACCACATGTTTGATCCTCGCCGGCTACCGTTACACCGGTAAAATTGTTTGCAACACTCGGATTCGTTGACATTTGTCTGAGATCAAGCACCGCATTTTTCTCACAAACGACGTTATTTACGTTAAAATCCGCTTCCTTAGGAAGCGTGATCCGCGACTTTTCTGCCATCGTGAGATTATTGATACCGGAAAATGACAAGGTATCAATATGAGCCCCCGCTTTCACATTAACATTCAACTCACCTATCAGATCCGTCTTGTCAAAATCCGTTACATTACTATCTTTTCCCAGTGTAACATTTACATTTCCTGTCAATGTATGACCATCGGCACCCGCTGCATGAATCTCCGTATCTACCAATTTGGAATCCAGTTCTATATCCACTTTGTCTTGTTCGGAATCGCGATAATAATCTCCTGCATAAATTGCAGCTATCTTAGTCTGGGATATGGGATTGACCACTTTAATCGTTGTATGGCTTCCCATCTTTCCTTCCTCTCCCTGGTACGCGCCACCGCTGATCAATGGCCTCACATCGTCCTGCAATGTACTGGTTCCTACTCTCGTATCTACCGCATCCAACACCAGCGTATGTCCCGCCGCATAAATTGTTGTCCCACGTGCATTTCCTGCCTGCGGCACCATTTGCAGCCACATATCACGAAACGTAACGTCCGCTCCCAGCTGAATCATACTGCGTATTTTCAAACCTGCTGACGTATCTGAACCAACAATCGTGATATCTTTATCAATAAATAATGGTTTCGGAGATTTGTCTTCGTATGTCTCGTATTTGGTGTAGGAGACTTCACCCACAAGTACAAGTGTCTGTCCCGTCTGAATCTGTTTCAAAGCCGTACGTATATTTTGATACGGTCTTTGGGCGGTTCCGTCACCTTCCGTAAGACTGCCTTCTCCATTTTCCACATAAACCTTAACTTCATCTGCTGCATCCGCCGCCTTAATGCCCATTGGAGCAGCTTGGTTCATAATTAACACTAAAATCAATAATAATACACTTACTTTTTTTCTCATATCACACTTCCTTTTCTGGGGTTATAAGTTTACTTTGCTTCAATGTATCAATCAACAGCACATCCGCAGGCAGCCAATCAACAGAATCCAATTCTTCTCTTGTCAGCCATCTTGCCGCCTCATGCTCTTTCAACACCAAGTTCCCTGACTCAATTTCTGCCAAAAAACAATCCATCGACAAATGGAACGTAGGATAATCATATTCTATCGTATCAATAAGACTTCCCACCTTGATTTTGGTATCAAGTTCTTCCTGTATTTCTCGTTTGAGTGCCTCTTGCGGCGTTTCTCCCGGCTCAATTTTTCCACCGGGGAATTCCCAGCCGCCTTTCATATCTCCGTACCCTCTTTGGGTAGCAAAAAGTATTTCTTTTCCTTGTTCATCGACAGCTTCTATAACCGCCGCCACTACATGTATCGTCTTCATATCGTACCTCTATTCATTCACAAAATACTGATAAATATCTTCTCTCACCGGATGACTCATTTGAAGTTGAAAATTCATAATGGGAAGAAATCTTCCTTTGTCATCCTGAATCCGGGTCTGCTCCCAAGCAGCCGGCATCACTTGTCCCATGTAATAGAAATCCGTTCCTTCTCCATCGCTTTTCTTGATGAACAAAAGAACTTTCAAACCACTTTCCTCAGCATGAATCAATTTTTGTGATTCTACACTATCCAATGATACACGACTCCGAGTCATCCAGCTAAAAATCTGATTATTTACAAATGCATCTTCATACATTGTGCTCTTTGCAATATCCTCTTTTTTGTGATACGTCACAAAAATCGGACATGTATCATATTTAATCTTATAACCATAAACAGTCGAACTTTCATCCTTTTCCCAATTCAACAAACGGCATATGTCCTTACGTGAATATTTTTGATACAATGACAGTCCAAGATCATCCATCTCTTTTTGGTATACTTCACTATATCTTCGAATTCCAAGTTCTACTATATCTTTCATTTGCCGGATAAATTCGGATCCCCGGATTCTCACATAATATAAAAATGTCCGAGAGATAAATTGATCTTTTTCTTCTGTCAGTATATCTAATTGACTGTATTTTTTTCGTTCAGACTGCGTATTAATAAATTCTCCTTCAAGAACATGAACAGCAGACTCAAACGATTTTTCAGACATTTCCATATTATAATCCTGCCATAATTTTATCTCCATCTGTTTCTTATTAAATCTTCCCTCTTGCAATAATTGCTGCAGCATAATAAGTTCATAAATACGTTTTCCATTTGCCAGATTCTGGGATACAAATTCCAGGCAGGCTTCTTCCCTGTCCGTCATTTCTCCGCTATACTCCTTATCAATCATTTTCAAAAAATGATAATAATTTCCTGCGTATTGAATCAAAAGTAACGGATCGACTTCCCCCTGCGTATAAAAATCGACTATACTTGGAATTTTTCCAAGTCGGTCTTTTACCTCAAAATATTTTGCAGACAACATTTTCTTTGTCGTCCTTAAGCCATCGATGGATTCATATATTTTCTTTCTGCTGATTTCATCAAAATGAATCGTACTTGCACCGGGAATAACGCGGCCGCCTTCCCTCAAATATCTTCGGATATTATCTTTATTGTAACTTCTGTCTCCGGATAGTGCAATTGGAATCATGAAATTATTTTTATAATTTCCAATAAAATCGAGAATTACAACATATTCCTTCCCCTCTGCTTTTCGGAGGCCACGCCCCAACTGCTGAATAAATACGATCGGCGATTGAGTTGGGCGAAGCATAATTACTTGATTTACTTCAACAATATCGGTTCCTTCCGAAAAAATATCAACGGTAATCAAATAATCAAGGTAGTCATCGTCTTCCGACTGCACATCCATCGTCAAGCGTTCAATCGCACGTGCTCTCTCCTCTTCGGAATCCGCACCACTCAACGCCATCGTTCTCCAGCCATGTTCATTAAATTTGCGGGACAGTTCCCTTGCCTCTTCAATACGGCTGCAAAAGATCAAGCCTTTCACACGTTCTCCGGAATATCCAAAATATTTTGCCTGATCCATAACATACTTAACACGCTCATCGCTTGTAAGATATCGGAAGTTTTCCAACTGTTCTTCCTTAGTTTTCCCCTCATCCGAAATCATATGAAGATCGGTAATTCCAAAATAATGAAACGGACAAAGCAAATCCTCCTCCATCGCTTGCTGCAAACGAATTTCGTAAGCTATGTTATGATTAAATATCTCATAAATATTTCTTCCTTCTACATTGTCATCCCGCTTATCCGGCGTCGCAGTCATTCCCAATGTAAATTTCGGGGTAAAATAGTCCATCACCCGCTTAAAACTCTCCGCACTTGTATGATGTGCTTCATCATAAATACATGCTTCAAAATATTCTTTTGGAAACTTTTGTAAATTTTCCATCTTGCTCAACGTCTGAACCGTAGCAAATACAAAATCCGCTTCATAATCATGCTGATTACCGGAAACAATCCCGGCTCGTATTTTGCTTCCAAACACCTTTTCAAAAGAATTCTTAGCCTGCTTTGCAATTTGATTTCTATGTACTAAAAATAAAACTCTTTTAAAGCCAAGTTCTCGCATCGCAAATGCAGAAGCATAGGTTTTTCCGGTTCCGGTGGCAGAGATCAAAAGTGCCCTGTCATTTCCCTGTTTTATAAGTTTCAGCAATTCATAAATAAACGCCCGCTGCATAGAATTTGGTTTTAAAGAATAGGCTTCAATAGACGGAACCGATTCCCTTTTCGCAATTTCTTTTTGCTCGGAAACCATCTTTTCGAACAATTTTTTCTCTTCGAATCTCTTCCGATATTCTTCAATAAATTCGTCATATTCTTTTGTACACTCTTCTGCATTCCATATCCGCTCAAATTCCGTCACAATATCTTGTATCATTTCACCCTGACCGGTGGAAACCATCTTCGTATTCCATTCCATATTTTTTGTCAAAGCATCTTGCGTCAGATTCGAACTTCCTATGATAAAATGATATTCTTCCTCTTTTTGAAAGATATATCCCTTGGTATGAAAGCCACTTCCGGCACGTTCTGTTTGATACATGCGAAGCTGCACATTGGAGAGACCTGCCAATGTGTCCAATGCCGACGGATCACTAAAGCACAAATAATCTGTCGTCAAAATACGGCCCTTTATCCCCTTATGTTCCAATTCCTTCAACGTCTGCAAAAGCGGCGTAATACCGCCTCTTGTAATAAACGCTACACTGATCGCGAATTCATCACAATGACGCAATTCATCCTCAATTGCCGAAAACACCTTCTGTCCCTTTTCATTGTCATTGTAAACAAACTGAGGGCGATATGCTAAATTAGAGTTCTGCGTCGCATCTATAAACGCTGTATTTAATCCCTTTTTCAATTCTATGATGTTTGTGTTCATTATTGTTTCTCCCGGTTTAATTATGGTACTATGATTTCACTCAACTATCTAAAACCATAATACCATAAAAAAGCGCTTGATAAAAGCATTATTTCCGCTTCTTATTTCTTACTCTTCGCCACTCCAATTACTACCGCCACAATAATACAAACAAGGATAAGAACTGGCTGTGTCATCAAATATAGCACAAACGCAAAAAGTGCAAATCCTGCTACGAATTTAATGATAACTTCGATTCCAGACCAATCCCCATCACATGCAGCAACAATTGAAAAAAAGATAAACATTAAAATTCCTGTCAAAATTCCCATAATACATCCACTCCTTTTGTCTTTTACATAATCTGTTAACGATTATCCAAGCTATTTATTGTTTCTGTATCTCCTATTATACAAATTTGCTGTCCCAAAGTCTGGACTTACAACTATTATATCCCCCTTTTTTATCAAATTATTTTCCCAATTCCCAAAATGCCACCGCACTTGCCGCTGCTACATTTAATGAATCAACGTCATGTGACATCGGAATCTTGACTGTGTAATCACACATCTCAATTGTCCTATCCATCAAACCTTCGCCCTCGGTTCCAAGAATAATTGCCAGCTTCTCTTCCTGCATAAGTTCCGGATTGTCGATTCCGACCGAATCATCTGTCAGCGCAAGCGCTGCCGTCTTATAACCCATTTCCCGAAGTTCTGTAATCGCCTGCCTAGGCCAAAGTATCTCCCGCTGGCAACGCATTTCATTATTGTCCTGAATAAATGTCCACGGAATCTGAAAAACCGTTCCCATACTGACTCTTGCGGCTCTCCTGTAAAGTGGATCACTGCATCCAGGAGTCAGAAAAACAGCATCCATGTTCAAAGCTGCTGCCGACCGGAAAATTGCACCGACATTCGTCGGATTCATTACATTTTCAAGAACTGCAACCTTTTTTGCATTTTGACATACCTTTTCCACTTCTGGCAATCCCCTCCGTCGCATAGCACACAGCATTCCTCTTGTCAGCTTAAACCCTGTCAGTTGTGCCAGCACATCAAATTCTGCTGTATAAACCGGAATCTCATCGCATCGTGCAAGAACAGAGGCTGCCTCACCTTCAATCTGCTTTTTCTCTACCAATACCGCTACCGGAGTGTAGCCGGCATTCAAGGCTCTCTCAATCACCTTTGGACTTTCTGCAATAAACATTCCCTCCTCCGGGTGATCTTTATTTAACAACTGTGCCTCGGTCTTTCTCGCAAATATATCCAGCTCTGGTGCATGAAAATCCGTTATTTCTATCATCCGAATCACTTCTTTTCCCCTCCTGTTAATTCCAGTTTCTTCAGCTCTGTCTCTTCTGCCTTATATCCTGACTACTTTCATCAGATCTGACTTTATCTCTTCTCTCTTATACCCTGACTGCTTTCATCAGATCTGCCTTTATTTTTTCTACTCTATACCTGCCGCTGCATATTCCGGTGTACTTTTTTTCTCACGAAATAATAGCAGATCACCTGCATAATGATCGTAATGATCCAGGATGCAGGATAAGAAATAAATAAAATATCCAATGAACGATGTGCAGGAAAGATCCAAAAAATCCAGACAATTCTTGTCCCTACTGTTCCGATCACCGAAAGAATCATCGGAACGGCTGAGTGTCCCATTCCTCTCAA
>OKSX01000608.1_pt1 | contig 22759 bp, 14 predicted proteins | sample 1606391 | NCBI WGS metagenome assembly OKSX01 (sample SAMEA3879578, study PRJEB24766) | human gut metagenome | biome: human-associated habitat; feature: feces | place: USA | collected 1985/1987
ACCCTTCATGGCATGTCGCTTTCCATTTGCGGTGCAAAGTTAGACAGTTTTATTTATTCCTCCAAATTTTTTATCCTTTTTTTATATCCAAAATCTTAAGTTTTTAATTTTTTTACCGTTTTTCAGCGTTTTAATAAATTTTTACATCTCCAAATTGTCTTCTTCACCGTTTTCTTTTAACTTTACATCCCAAATGACTTTATGCTCGTTAAAGCAACTTTTTTCAGAAATTAACAATCACTTATACTCTATATCTAAGAAGTAATGGACAAAAAAGTATTTTATCTGGCTCTCGGCGTTGCCGTGATCGGCATGACGGGTTGCTCCAAGAAACTCGGCCAGTTCAAAAGCGATTTCTTCACTACTGTTCCCACTCCGCTGGAAACCGTCGGTGAAAACGTACCAGGCACTGTCACCGGTAACATCCCGGCAAAATTCATGGTTAAGAACGCAAAAGTAACCGCTACTCCCGTTATCACATGGAACGGCGGCGAAGCTACCGCTCAGCCCGTGGTGGTTCAGGGCGAGAATGTCCGCGCCAACGGTCAGGTGGTAAGCTACGTCAACGGCGGCACAGTCACAATCCCCTTCTCTGTGCAGTATCAGCCGGAAATGGCAAAAAGCGACCTCTATCTTGATTTCGCCGTTGATCAGAACGGAAAGCTTTACACACTTCCCCGCGTCAAGGTAGGCTATGGAGTGATCGCAACCTCTACGCTCGCTTCGGCAAAAACTGTAGAACCCGCTGTGGCAAAGGATAATTTCCAGCGTGTCATCAACGAGAAATACTCAGCCGACATCCACTTCCTCATCAATCAGGCAAACATCCGCTCGAGCCAGACCGACAAACCCGACTATATCGATCTCAACAAGCGTCTTATGGAAGCCAACAAGGCCGCCAACCAGGAGATTGCCGGCATCACAATCAACTCTTACGCTTCGCCCGACGGCGCCCTCTCTTTCAACACCTCGCTTGCTGAAAAACGCGAGGCCAACACCGCCGGCTATGTGGAGAATCAGCTTAAGAAAGATAAGATCACTGAATTCGGTGAACTCACATCTTCTTTCACTCCCGAGGACTGGGAAGGCTTCCAGCAGCTCGTAGAAAAAAGCAACATTCAGGACAAAGACCTTATCCTCAGCGTTCTCAAGATGTATCCCGATCCCGAACAGCGTGAGAAAGAGATCCGCAACCTCTCGTCGGTATTCAACGAACTCGCTGACCAGATTCTTCCCCAGCTCCGCTATTCGCGCGTGATGGCATCCATCAATGTTATCGGCAAGAGCGATCAGGAACTCATCAACCTCTTCAACTCCAATCCTAAAGAACTGACAGTCGACGAGATCCTCTACATCGCCACCCTCACCGACGACAACACAAAGAAGATGGAAGTCTATAACAAGGCTTGCGAACTCTATCCCAAAGACTACCGCACATTCAACGACCTCGGTCTTACGCAGTATGTTGCAGGCGACTATAAAGGTGCCAAATCCAACTTCGAGCATGCTCTCCGCCTGAATCCCTCCGCAAAAGAGCCTGAGATGAACCTCGGTCTTCTCTTGATGGTCAACGGCGACTACCGCAAAGCTTACGAGCAGATCGGCGCAGCAGCCGGCGTTCCCGAAGCTGCCGACGCTATGGGCGTTTACTATCTCGCACAGGGCGACCTTTCGAAAGCCGTGCGTTCGTTCGGTGATTCCAAAACCAACAACGCCGCTCTCGCACAGATCCTCTCGCAGGATTACTCCGCAGCCAAGTCCACGCTCGCTTCCATCAAGAATCCCGATGCCACCACCTATTATCTCACGGCAGTTCTCGGCGCACGCACAAACAATGAGAACATGGTGATGAGCAACCTCCGTCAGGCAGTGAAACTCGACCGCTCGCTTCTCGACCGCGCGAAAGCCGACCTCGAATTCTCACAGTATAACCTCTCCTATCTCTGATACTTTCAAAATTTAACTCTGTATAAAAAATAAGGCGTTCTAAATTGGAACGCCTTATTTTTTATACAGATTATAGAGAATTTATATCTTATTCATCAATCTCGAAATCATCGCCGAAGGGATCTTCATCTTCCTCCATCTCTTCGCTGTCGTCGAGTTCTTCGCTCTCATCCACGCGCTTTGCCTCCTTGCCCGGCAGGAAAGGATTCTTTCCCTTGGCAATCTTGGCAGTCTTGGTAGTTTTCAGAGCCTCATAAATCTTTGCCGTGATCTCCTCGGCCAACTCCGGATTCTCCTCGATCACACGTTTCACAGCTTCGCGGCCCTGGCCGAGTTTCGTTCCCTCATATGAGAACCATGCGCCCGATTTCTTCATGATGCCATATTCGACTGCAAGATCCACAATCTCGCCCGACCGGGATATACCCTTTCCGAACATGATTTCAAATTCGGCACGCATAAAGGGAGGAGCCACCTTGTTTTTCACAACCTTCACTTTCACAACACGACCCACCGACACATCGTCAACCTTGATAAGCGACGACGGACGTATATCGATACGCACTGTAGAATAGAACTTAAGCGCATTACCGCCCGTGGTGGTCTCGGGGCTTCCGAACGTCACGCCTATCTTTTCACGAATCTGGTTGATGAAGATACAGCATGTGCGTGTGCGCGAGATAGTACCCGTAAGCTTACGCATGGCCTGCGACATCAGACGCGCATGAAGACCCACATTCTTGTCGCCCATCTCACCCTCTATCTCGGCCTTAGGCGTAAGAGCCGCCACAGAGTCTATCACCAGCACATCTATCGCGCCGGAATTGATAAGTTGCTCGGCAATGTCGAGAGCCTGCTCACCATTGTCGGGTTGGGCAATCCAGAGATTGTTGACATCCACACCGAGCTTTTCAGCATAGAAGCGGTCGAAAGCATGCTCGGCGTCGATTATGGCGCAGATGCCACCCTTCTTCTGAGCTTCAGCTATAATATGAATAGCAAGGGTTGTTTTACCCGAAGATTCCGGACCGAATATCTCCGTGATACGGCCACGCGGCACTCCGCCCACGCCCAATGCATAGTCAAGACCGATGGAGCCCGTCGGTATGGTTTCCACATCTTTCACTCCGTCATCGCCCAGACGCATCACAGTGCCCGCACCGAAATCTTTCTCCAGATGCTGCATAGTGGCGTCGAGAGCCTTCAACTTCTCGCTCATATCGCTGATCGGAGCGGAAGCCATTACTTTCGTTTGTTTTTTCTTTGCCATTATATAAGGTTTTTATATTTGTTATTCGAATAGTAATGAAAAGCTATCTTTAAAATGTTTCTTAGAGATTACTGTGCAAAGATATAACTTTAAAACCGCCTCTCCTAATAAACCTCTCGATTTTAAATTTAAATAAACTTAAACCACTGCAAAAATATTGCAGTGAAGGTAATGAATTTACTATTGTCCACAACCTGTAGATAACCTGTAGACAATACTAAAAAAGATGTAGATATGACTGTAGAAAAATTGTTGATGGATTTGTAAACGGAAAATGCGGATTTTTCCTCTAATTTTATAAGCCCGTCTCCTCTTCGGAAAGCAATACCTTTCAATATTAAGTTTTCCATAACTTATTGACGCGGTTATCTACCGTCGGAAGCCCGGTTTTCTACATTTTTTATCTCTTTGTTTACGGGAATTTATTAACTTTGCAATTATCTACACATTGTAGATAAACTTCATATCAATTTGACAATCAATATAGCCGCCTGTAGATAACATGAATATAAAATGACCTCAAAGTTCAATAACTCATATATCCAAATTTTTAGGCAAAAAGTTATTGATCGTTATCTACAGCCTTTATTGATGTTGTTTATTTATTCTTTATTTAATTTTAAAATTTAAAGTAGATAGAAAACATAAAACAGACTTCATCTACTTCAAAAAATCAATAGACATGGAAAGGGAAAAAGAATTGCGCGAAGAGATAGCCCGCCTCAAGAAGGAGAAAAACGCCCTTATCATGGCCCACTACTACCAGCGTGACGAAATTCAGGAGATTGCCGACTTCATCGGCGACTCGCTTGCTCTGGCTCGTAAAGCGGCGCAGACGGATGCCGACGTCATAGTGATGTGCGGCGTCCAATTCATGGGAGAGACTGTAAAGATACTTTGTCCGGATAAAAAAGTGCTGGTTCCCGACACTGCCGCCGGATGCTCTCTGGCCGACAGTTGCGACCCGGAGGAATTCCGTCGCTTCATAGAGGCTCATCCCGGCTATACGGTGGTGAGCTATGTCAATACCTCCGCCGTCGTGAAGGCCCTTACGGATATTGTGGTCACTTCGGGAAACGCCCGCAAGGTGATTGACTCGCTTCCGAAAGATGAGAAAATAATATTCGGACCCGACAAGAATCTCGGAGGATATATCAATAGCGTCACGGGCCGCGAGATGCTTCTTTGGCCCGGCGCCTGTCATGTCCACGACCGATTCTCCCTTCAGGGAATAAAGGATATGAAGAAAGAGCATCCCGGAGCAAAAGTGCTTGTGCATCCCGAATGCCGCAAACCGCTCCAGTTGATAGCCGACAAGGTGGGATCCACCGCCGCCCTGCTCGAATTCGCCGCCAACGATGAAGCCTCGGAATTCATCGTGGTTACGGAAAGCGGCATACTTTTCGAAATGCGCAGAAAATGTCCCGAGAAGACATTTCTTCCCGCGCCGGCCGAAGATTCGGAATGCCAGTGCAACGAATGCGACTATATGAAACTCAACACTCTCGAAAAAGTCTACAAGGCCCTGCGCGATGAAAAACCGGAGGTTATTGTAGATCCTGAACTCGCCGAAAAAGCATTGCGTCCCATAAAAAGGATGTTGGAACTCAGCGTCTGATGGATAGAAAGAAAAAGAATATAGTGGAGCTCACCAACTGCTCCGCGGCCGAATACCGACGTCTGAAGAAAATGCCCCTTACGGTTCTTGTCGACAACGTGAGGTCGATGTATAACATAGGAGCTGTTTTTCGCACTGCCGACGCCTTTCTGGTGAAAGAGGTGGTGCTCGGAGGTATTTCAGGCGTTCCCCCCCATCCCGAGATAGCCAAGACGGCTCTCGGCGCCGAGGAAACGGTGGAATGGCGACATGTTGACGACGCTGTGGCAGAAACCGCGCGCCTCAAGGCCGACGGCTATCGCATCTGCGTGCTGGAGCAGACACATGGCAGCATAGAACTCGGCTCTTTCATTCCATCCGAAAGTGAAAGATATGTGCTCGTCGTAGGCAACGAAGTGGAAGGTGTGGATCAGCGCATAGTGGATATGAGCGATTATGTGCTCGAAATTCCGCAGTGCGGAGTGAAGCATTCCCTCAATGTCTCTTCAAGTGCCTCTATCGCCATGTGGCATTTCTATAATAATTTGAGAATAAAATGAAAATATTGATTACAGGTTCCGCCGGATTCATTGGCAGCGCGCTTGCTGAAAAATTAGCGGAGAGAGGTCATGAAGTCATTGGCATAGACAACCTGAATTCATATTATTCTCCCCTACTGAAAACAGAGCGGCTGAGGCGCGGCGGTTTCAGATTTGCATCTCCCGAAGAGATAGAGGAAAAAAAGGAATACGCAAGCGATATCCATCCTTCTCTCACCTTTATAAGGAGCGACATCACCGATCGTGAAGACATGGAGCGCCTTTTCGCAGAAAAGAGATTCGATTGCGTCATAAATCTTGCCGCCCAGGCCGGAGTGAGATATTCCATAGAGAATCCCTTCACATATATGAAAAACAATATGGAGGGTTTCCTCGTGCTTCTGGAATGTGCGCGTCATTATCCTCCTAAACATTTCATATATGCCTCTTCCAGTTCCGTATATGGAGGCAACACCAAAACCCCTTTCAGCGAGGATGATAATGTAGACAATCCTGTCTCTCTTTACGCCGCCACTAAGAAGAGCAACGAACTGATGGCATGTGTCTACAGCCGACTTTACGGATTTCCATGCACAGGGCTCCGTTTCTTTACCGTCTACGGTCCTTACGGCCGTCCCGAGATGGCTCCGATGCTTTTTTCCGACGCCATACTTAAAGGGGAGAAGATAAAGGTGTTCAATCATGGCGACATGATGCGCGATTTCACGTATATCGACGATATAACCGAAGGAGTAGCTGTGATAGCGGAAAGGGGACCGTTGAAAGGAAAAGAGAATGTTGTCTATAACATAGGCAGGGGACATGCCGAAAATCTTCTATATTTCATTAATCTTCTTGAAAAGGAATTTGGAAAAGATGCGCTCAAGGAGATGCTCCCCATGCAACCCGGCGACGTGCCTCTGACGTTTGCCGATACTTCTCGCTTGCAGGCCGATTATGGATATGCCCCTTCCGTCCCGTTGGAAGAGGGTGTCCGACGGTTTGCCGAATGGCGCAAAAACATGAAAAGCTGACCCTATATTTATAGAATATAACTGACCTGACATAAGAACTAACCTGAATAAAACCTGAAAAAGAAAATGCCTGAAAAAAACTCCGGAATGACCCGCTACCGCTGGGTGATATGCGGAATGTTATTCGCCGCTCTTGTAATCAACTATCTCGACCGGCAGGTGCTGTCGCTCACTTGGAGAAATTTCATCGCTCCCGAGTTCGACTGGACTGATGCCGACTATGGTCTGATCACCGGCGTATTCTCCATCGTTTATGCCGGCTCAATGCTCCTTGCCGGCAAATTTGTCGACCGTCTCGGAACCCGCAAGGGCTATCTGTGGGCCATCGGAATATGGTCGGCCGGTGCCTGCCTGCATTCCATATGTGGTATACTCACCAATGGCATCGTGTCGGGCGACTGGATATTCTCTTTCACCGGCTCGCGCGAACATCTCATCATGCTCCGCAATGCAGGATCAGCAACAGTGGCCATCACCACGGTCAGCGTATGGCTCTTCCTCGGCGCCCGCTGCGTGCTCTCTTTCGGCGAAGCCGGAAACTTTCCCTGCTCCATCAAAGCCGTGGCTGAATATTTTCCTAAAAAGGACCGCGGTTTCGCAACCGGCGTATTCAACTCAGGAGCGCAGATAGGCGCTTTGATCGCACCCTTCACCATCCCACTGATTGCTAAATATTATGGATGGGAAATGTCTTTTCTTATCATAGGTCTGCTCGGCTTTGTATGGATGGGCGTATGGGTGTTTGTCTATAAGGATCCCCGCGAGAATCCGCATGTCAATGCCGCCGAACTTGCTTATATCGAACAGGATTCCGCCAAAGATAATAAAGAAGTAAAAGAGGATGCGGCAGAAAATTGCTCATGTGACCCGAATGGAGAAAAAAGAGACTTACATATTTTCGAAGCCTTCCGGTATAGACAGACCTGGGCCGTGATATTCGGCCGCTTCCTCCCCGATTCCGTATGGTGGTTCCTACTCTTCTGGGCCCCCGCTTTCATCAGCGAAGTCTATGGATATTCCTCATCTTCAACAATAGGTATGGTTGCAATATTCACCATATATTTCATATCCATGGCATCGACTTTCGGAAGCTATCTGCCCACATTCTTCATCAATCGCGACAAGATGAATCCATATGCCGGGCGTATGAAAGCAATGCTGGTATTTGCTTTCTTTCCCCTCCTCGGACTCGGAGTAATGCCATTGGGACGCGTATCCATGTGGTTCCCTGTGGTGATTATAGGTATAATGGCCGCAGCCCATCAGAGTTGGAGTGCCAATGTCTATAATGTGGTCAGCGACATGTTTCCCAAATCCGTGGTGGCAACCGTCACCGGAGCCGCCGGTCTCGCAAGCGGTCTCGGAAGTTTCATGTCCAATTACGGTGCCGGTCAGCTATTCAGCTATGCCGCCGCAACACATATGAACTTTCTCGGATTCGAAGGAAAAAATGCCGGATATATGATAGTTTTCATGTGCGCCGGGTTGGCATATCTTTTAAGCTGGTGCATTATGAAACTCCTTGTGCCCGAATATAAAATAATAGAACTCAAGAAATAAGAAGATGGAAAAAACATGGAGATGGTTCGGCCCTGCCGACAAGATAACTCTCGATATGCTGCGCCAGATCGGCGTAGAAGGCATAGTCACCTCTCTTCATCATATACCTAACGGCGAGGTTTGGACCGATGAAGAGGTTGCCCGCATGAAATCTTATATTGAAAATCATGGACTGCGCTGGTCGGTGGTGGAGAGTCTGCCGGTGTCGGAATCAATAAAATATGGAGGCCCCGACCGCGATCTCCTTATCGAAAACTATAAGAAAAGTCTCGCAGCCCTCGGCCGCGCAGGTGTGAAAACGATATGCTATAACTTCATGCCGGTGCTCGACTGGGCTCGCACCGAACTCGATTATAAGAATCCCGACGGCACTTCAAATCTCTATTTCAACCGCGCTGAATTCGCCTTTTTCGATATCGACATCCTCAAACGTCCCGGAGCTGAAAAGGATTATGATGAAGCCACTTTGAGGCGCGTTGCGGAACTTCGCCCTAAAATGGATGAAGAGGCACGGCGCCGGCTTGTCGACAATATCATTGTGAAAACTCAGGGATTTGTTAATGGCAACATCTCCGAAAAAGACAACGATCCGGTGGAGAAATTCCGATATTTGCTGGCCCTCTACAACGGCATCGATGCCGAAAAACTGAGAGAAAATATGAAATATTTCCTCGAGGCCATAATGCCCGTTTGCCGCGAATACGACATCAACATGTGCGTTCATCCCGATGATCCTCCGTTACAGATTCTCGGTCTTCCGCGCATAGTGACCTGCGACGAAGATATCCGTGCATTCCTCGATGCAGTACCCGATCCGCACAACGGTCTCACATTCTGTGCAGGCTCGCTCAGTGCCGGAGCACATAACGATGTTGTGGAACTCGCGCGTAGATATGCGGATCGCACTCATTTCGTCCACGCCAGGATATGCAAGGTTCTCGACAATGGCGACTTCCGCGAGTCGTCGCATCTTGATCCCCGGCTTGTGGAGATTGTGCGCATATTCGAAGAGAAACGTCCCAGAGTCCCCATGCGCGTAGACCATGCGCCGCTAATGCTCGGCGATGAGAAGATGGGCTATAACGCCGGCTATTCCTTCCATGGCCGCATGCTCGCCCTCGGTATGGTTTCGGGCATCATGGCCGCCATCGCCGCTGAAAAAATGGCCGGGAAATAAGAAAAGAGAAAGCTGAAAAATATGAAAAGCTTAAAAATTAGCAAAAATAATAGCTGAAGAAGGTCGCGTGAAAGCACTTTAGTGTGCTTTCTATAAATAATTTTCAAAATCAGGAATATGAATGAGTTGTTTTCAATCAAAGATAAAGTAGTGGTCATCACTGGTGGAACCGGTGTGCTCGGGTCATGTATAAGCGAATATCTTGCCCGTCAGGGTGCCCGCGTAGTGGTTCTCGGACGCCGCCGCGAAGAGGGTGAGAAAATTGTGGCAAATATTAAAGAAGAAGGTGGCGAGGCGATGTTTCTTGTCACTGATGTGATGGACCGCGCCCTTCTGGAGCGCAACCGCGAGAAAATTCTTGCAGTCTACGGCCGCATCGACGCTCTGCTGAATGCAGCCGGGGGAAACATGCCCGGAGCCACAATCGCCCCCGACGCCACTTTCTTCGACCTGAAGATTGCCGACTTCGAAAAAGTGCTGAATATAAATCTCACCGGCACCGTTCTTCCCACCCAGGTATTTGCCGCTCCGATGGCTGATGTCGGCAGGGGCACTATCGTTAATTTCTCATCCATGGCCGCCTTCCGTCCTCTTACAAGAGTGCTTGGATATGCCGCCGCCAAGGCCGGAATAAGCAACTTCACGGCTTTTCTCGCAACCGAGATGGCAAAGAAATTCTCTCCTGAAATCCGAGTAAACGCCATTGCTCCCGGTTTCTTCCTTACAAATCAGAACCGAAGCCTGCTTACCAATCCCGACGGCTCGCTCACCTCGCGGGGAGAGGATGTGATTTGCCAGACGCCTTTCGGACGTTTCGGCAATCCCGAAGAACTTTGCGGCACCATTCAATATCTTATATCCGATGCCTCGTCCTTCGTTACAGGCACTGTGGCAGTTGTCGACGGCGGCTTCAACGCCTTCGTCATGTAAGGGAATGTAAGGGTGTAGTCTCAATCGTGTGGCGACTGGGATTCATTTGATACAAATTTTTTCCTCAGTCTCGACAGCGTCGAGGGTGTGATCTTCAAGTACTGCGCGATATATTTGAGCGGCACGATGCTCGATATATATTTTATCGGCGCGCGGCGCAGAGAACCGAAGTTCATGAGCAGAAAGTTCATGAACCGCTCCTCCGCGCTCTTATTGTTGAAGAATAGATAGCGTTTCTCGAATCCGTAGGTCTGTTCTATAAGCAGATTGCGGATATAGACCACTAACTCCGGATATTTCTCCGTGAGCAGTTTCATCTTGTGATAGCTCACCGTCCATACCTCCGAATCCACAACCGCTATCAGTGAGAATATCGAAGGTTCAGACGCATAATATGAATGAAGCGACGTGAACACATCGCCCGATGTGCCGAATAGCACCGTATCCTCCACATTTCCTGTCACATTGCAGACGCGGAAAAGTCCTACTTTATTAAATACGAAGCAATCGCACACCTCACCCTGTCGGACCACGGCCTCCCCTTTAGGCACATGCCGGAGCACGGCTGCGTTCTCGAAATCACGGATAAGTTCCGGAGTCGCGTTGCAGTGTAGCGCCAGAATCTGACGCAAGGTCTTGGAATTATGGCTTTCGGTGAACATGATGTATACTTTTTGAGAAAGGACCCCTTTGTAACGTCAAATATACATATATTACGCTCTTTTCCGTTTAAAGGTTATTGAAGCGCAAATTTAATTGAATTTAATTGATTTAGAACAAAAAATCCTGTTTGCTTTGAATATTTTTTAATTTAAATTTGCTTGCAACAATAACAATTGATAATCCTTTGCTGCTGATTTTATCCAATTGGCGACATTTTGCTATAACCTGACCTAAATTTCCAGAATATGAATTTGACACGTACAATCAGAAAAGCCGCTTGGGAAATCGGAAGATTTCTCGCTGTCTCGGCTCCCGTGTGTGCCATAGCCTTTACAGCCGGTGCCGTGCCAGCCAAACCGGGGGCGATGCGCTATGATAATGGCGGCAAGACCGTTGAGGTTTTCCTGCACGGCGATGAGAATTCTCATTATTTCACCGGAAAGGATGGCGTGATGCTGCTACGCGGCGATGACGGCCGCTTCCGCTATGCCCTCCCCGACGGAACACGGCTCCGCGCTTCGTCAATGACGGCCAGCGACCCCGCTTCGAGAAGCGATGAAGAAGTCTCACTCCTCGCTTCGTTCGATCGCAAGGCTCCCTTCCGTATTCTTGAAGCCTCCGCCGCAAAGTCCGCTAAAAGGAAAGCCGTTTCCCGAAACATGGCGAAAGTGGCCGATGAATCATATCTCAACACATTCCCCACAAAAGGTTCGCCGCGATGTCTCGCCATCCTCGTGCAGTTTCAGGATGTGAAATTCACCCTCGAAAACCCTAACGCCCTTTTCAAGGATATGCTCAACGAAGAGGGTTTCAACCGGCATCGGGCCACCGGTTCGGCCGCCGATTATTTCAAGGCAAGCTCAAACGGTCAGTTCGCACCTCAGTTCGATGTATACGGACCTGTTACGCTCCCCTACAACATGAGTTATTACGGCGGAAACGACATGACCGGAAACGATGCGCGTCCCTATGAAATGGTGCCGCATGCGGTCGACCTTCTCCGCGACCAGATCGACTTCAGCATCTATGACACCCAACGACGGAGTGGTCGACAACATCTATTTCTTCTACGCCGGCTACGGCGAGGCCGACGGCGGCCCAGCAAACTCGATATGGCCCCATTCCTGGAACATCCACGACGACCTCGGAATGGAGATATACATGAATGGAAAGCTCATAAATCATTACGCCACATCCAATGAGCTTGTATGGGGAAAATCGAATGAACTCGCCGGCATCGGTGTCTTCTGCCATGAGTTCTCCCACGTGCTCGGTCTCCCCGACCTATATTCCACAACATATACCGGTGCTTTCACTCCCGGCGAATGGTCGCTGATGGACCATGGTTCCTACAACAACGACTCCCATACCCCCCCGTGCCATACCGGCTACGAACGCTATTGCCTCGGATGGGTGGAGCCTTTCCGACTCAAGGATCCTCTCAACGTCACTATGTATCCCATCTCTCAGGAGGGTGCATATTCCGATGTATATATGATTCCGACAGAGAAGAAAACGGAATATTTTATCCTTGAAAACCGCCAGCAGCGCGGCTGGGACGAATATATTCCGGGTCATGGACTCCTCGTATGGCATATCGATTTCGTACCCGACATGTGGGATCTCAACATAGTAAATATAGAGAAGCAATATATCGATATCGTAGAGGCCGACGACACCCGCTCCGAAGGCACCCGTTCCGGCGATACTTTCCCCGGCACTGCCGGCGTGCGTGAGTTCACCGACGATTCCAAACCCGCCATGCGCTCTTGGAGCGGCCAGCGTCTCCATGCTCCCATTACCGGCATCATGGAAAACAACGGGGTGATTACTTTCGCTTTCAAAGGGGGTGAGAATATCTTCGGCGAGATCAAGGCCCTCGAGGCCGCCGACATCCGCACTGCCGCCTTCACCGCCCGCTGGCAGAAAGTCGACAAGGCCAACGGTTATCTGCTCAGCGTCTATCGCAAAAAGCAGACTTCGGGAAGTTCTGAAGTAGAATATATCGATGGATTCAACCAGCGCGAGGTGGGCGATGTAACCTCTTTCGTTGTCGAAAACCTCGACCCCGAAACCACCTACTACTATTCGGTGATGGCCACCAACGGCCGTTTCTATTCTCCGGAATCAAACGAAATGGAGGTAACCACTCTCCTTCCGACTCTTGATTATAAATCGGTAACAGCTCTCAGCCCGACTGCCGTTTCCGAAAGTTCCTTCACAGCCAACTGGAAGCCTCTGGAAGAAGCCGAAAGCTATGAGATATGCCTCTATGCCCTTCGCCTCGGAAAAGCTTACATAGCCGAGACCGACTTCGCAGGCAAACTCCTTCCCGAAGGATGGACTTCCGACAACGCCTCGTTCGACGGCCGCGAATCCTACGCCGCCACCGTCCCGTCGCTCCGTTTCACGGCCGATGGCTCTGCGCTCACATCTCCCCGCCTCAACGGTATCCGCTCGATATCTTTCTGGTATCGCGCCGGCTCGGTCGATGATGAATCGGCAATCATGGTAGATGTTTTTGCCGACGGCGAATGGAAGAATGTGGCCAAGATAGCTCCGCTCGTCACCGACAGAGGCGGTAAAGAGGTCAATATAGAGGCCGGCATACCCACCACAGCCAACCGCGTGCGCATCTCCTTCCGCCGCTCCGCCGGCTCCGTTTCGATCGATGACGTGAAAATAGGCTATGGCGGAAATCTTGCCTACTCTCCCGTAGAGGGGATGGATGCCGTCGATGCAGGCAACAATACATCCTACACTTTCTCCGGTCTCACCCCGGGTCTCGATTATGGATATTCCGTAATTGCCGTCGGTGGCGGATTGCGTTCCAAACCCTCCTCGATTGTGAGCGTAGGCAAAGGTTCTGCCGTCGAGGAATTCGACGCCTCTTCCTCAGCTCTGCGCATTGAGGGTCGCCGCATTATCGTAGAGGGCGCCTCTTCAGCTCAGGTTGTGGTTTGCGACGCCGCCGGTATCAGCCTTGCTTCGGGCGATGGCGAATCTTTCTCCTTCACCGTGCCCGCTTCCGGCATCTACATCGTCAGAATCGGCGGAAAGGCTTTTAAGACCGCAATAAGATAAATATGTAACAAAATCCAAATACGAACGCTTATGAAACAAATGCTGACAACGCTCTGCCTCGTGCTGGCGACTGTTTTCTCCGCTATGGGTGCTTCCCCGGGAGAAGAATCGCGCGCAAGGAGAGTCCCGACCGTCACCGGTGACGGCACGAAGATTTATGGAGAGGTCACCTATTCCAACTCCATGAACGATATCGAAAATCCCGCCGATGCAATAACGTGGGGTCTCTATTCCTTCAGCGCGACTTCCCCGATCGTGATGAAGCCGGAGAGCATCCACAAAACGCTAAGTGCCAACGGGGGTGGCACCTACCGGAAAGGCAAGGTGTATTTCACCTCATATTACGAGGATTATACCGGCGATCTCGGCTATCTCTACTTCGTCGAGATGGATTTCGCCAACCCCGAAAATATCGAGCGTCATGCCCTCCGTCCCGACACCTACGGCGCCATCGCTGCCGATATGACCTACGACCCGGTCGGCGATAAAATCTATGGTGTCTCTTTCGACCCCGCCGACAACACCGGCAGCACCTATGTTCTCGCCGACTATGACATCTCTACCGGTTATCCCACGAAAGTGGCTTCGATCGACCGCATGTCGGCAATCGCCTGCGATAACCTCGGCCAGCTCTGGGGCGTCCGCTATTCCGATGGCAAACTCTGCCGCATCAACAAGGTGGATGCCACTGTGACCCCCGTGGGCGACACCGGCGTTAACCCCATCTACAACGGCTCGGCCTGCTTCGACTTCGAGACGGGCAAACTCTACTGGAGCACCGCCGAACGCACCACAGAACTCTCCGGTCTCTATGAAATCAATATCAACACCGGTGCCGCAAGCCTGATTGCCAACTATCCCGATGGCGAGATGCTCTCCACCCTCTTCATCCCGCGCGCCGACGACAAGACTCTGCTGAACACCGTCAGCGATCTGAAGGCCAACTTCTCCGGTAGTTCTCTCGAAGGAACTATCTCCTTCAACGCTCCTTCCGCCACAAAGAACAACACTTCCCTCTCGGGAGATGTCACCGTAAGCGGATATCTCGACGGCACTCTCAACTTCTCCATCCCTGTGGCTCCCGGCGCTGCCGTTTCGCGCCCCTACACCCTTACGCAGGGCATGCATAATTTCAAGGTTGTGGCCACTCATCCAACCGGCGGAAGATCTGAATTCGCCTCGCTCGATTTCTATGTAGGCTCCGACGGTCCGGCCGCCGTGACAGATCTCAAAGCCGAAAAAACGGCTGCAAATACCGTTCATCTCACCTGGACTCAGCCCTCCGAAGGCGAGCATGGAGGCACCGTGAATCCCAATCTCATCTACTATAAGATCACACGTCAGCCTGACAACAAAGTGCTCACGGAAGAGGCCACCGGCACAGAGTATACCGACAATCTTCCGGCTCAGCTCCTGCGCCGCTACACCTACGAGGTAACCGGTTACTACCGCAATATGGAGGGCGCCACGGCCACTTCGCCCGCAGTAGAGGCAGGTGCGCCCGCAGCACTCCCCTACAAGCAGACTTTCGACACTTTCAACGATTATCTCACTTTCGTGGAGCGCGACGACAATCCCGACACCGAACGTCCCGCGGAGGGATATTGGGATTGGTATTCCGATGAGAAGTGCGCCGGATATAAATACCATACGCTTCTCCCCGGCGACGACTGGCTCATCACTCCTGGTTTCGAACTCAAAGCCGGAATGAGCTATCGCCTCAAATTCAACGTAAGGACAAGCAGCCGCTATTATCCCGAAACTCTTGAGGTCAGAATGGGTCACGGCTATTCTCCCGAGGAGATGAACAAGACGCTGCTCAAACGCACCGATATCCTTACCCCCGACCTGAAATATGTGGAACGCGAGATTGTATTCGATGTTCCCGAGGACGGCAACTGGTATATCGGTTTCCACGCCGTAACCAAGAAAGGCCAGTACTTCCTTTATATCGACGATGTGGCCCTTGAGGAGGGCGTGTCGATGTCCGCTCCCGGCCTCGCCACGGAAATCGAAGTTGTTCCAGGATCGGAACCTTCCAAGGTAGATGTTTCTTTCAAGGCTCCGGCAGTCGACCTGTTCGGCAATGCTCTCGCAGATCTTACGGAAATCAAGGTGCTCCGCGGCGACAAGCCCGTGAAGACTTTCACTTCCGCCGATGCTCTTGCTCCCGGCAACAAGATGTCTTTCACCGATACGGACGTGCCCGCAGGTAAAAACACGTATTCTATCGTTGCTTCCAACTCGCACGGCGCAGGAAATCCTGTGGAGGCTGAGGTCTTCGCCGGTCTCGATGTGCCCGCGGCTGTGGCTTCGGCTACTCATACTACTGCCGACGGCAAAAACGCTGTGGTGAAATGGACCGCCTCGACAACAGGCGCACACGGAGGCAGCGTGGCTTACGAACCGGTGAAATACCGTATCTACGACCGCTATGAGAACGTGGTGGCCGACAATGTAGAAGGCACCGAATGGACCCACACAACAATCGATACCTCCAAAGGCCAGCTCAACATGTACTACTATGTATGCCCGGTCAACACCGCAGGCGAGGGTGAAGGCGCCGTTACCGGTTTCATCACCTATGGCAAACCATATCAGGATGCTTTTGCCGAATCGTTCGCCGGAGGCAAGGGAACAACCACAAGCGACTGGATGATCTCGCTCATCACTCCCTCCCCCTACGACAACGGTTTCTATGGCCGCTATTTCGCATTCAGCCATAATCCCAATGACAAAGACCGTGGCCCGAAACCCGAAGCTCAGGATAAAGACGGCGGCATGCTCGTGGCTTATACCGACTTCATCGATGTTGAATCGCGCATGATATCCCCGAAAATCAATGTCTCCGGTCTTCGCAATCCTGTTCTCTCTTTCTGGTTCTATCATTACTACAACCCGGATCTTGAAAACGGTTACTCCACCGAGAAGGAGACCATGACCGTTGAGACTTATATCGATGGCGAATACAAGGCTCTCACAGAGAAACCGATTCTCCTCATCAACGGCAATGGCTGGTACCGCTATGATCTTCCCCTCAAGGAGGCTGTAGGCGCGAAGGATTTCCAGATAGCTTTCCGCACTCACAACTATATCAGCTACGACATGCACGTGGATAATATCACTGTCCACGACACTCCCGACAACGACCTGCAGATCCAGTCGTTCACTCTTCCGGCAAACATCGCCGTGAATTCCACGCGCAATGCTTCCGTGACGGTGTTCAACAACGGTATTCTTCCCACCCGCGATTTCAAGGTTGTTCTCTATCGCGACGACAAGAAAGTGGCCGAGCAGACACCGGATACCGAACTCGCTTTCGCCAAATCCGCAACGTTCAGGTTCCCGGTTTCCCCGGATATCGTGCAGGCCGGCAAGAACTTTAAATACCATGCGGTGGTCGAATTCGATGCCGACGCCAACCCTGCCGACAACAAGTCGCAGACCGTTACCGTTCAGATTCCGGGCAATACTCTTCCCAAAGTTGCCGATCTCAAGGGACGTGTTGCCGACAGTAAGGTCGTGCTCAGCTGGAGCGAACCCGACATGACTGCGCCCGGCACCGTAACCGACGGCTTCGAGGGTTACGAGGCTTTCACTATCACTAACTTCGGCAGCTGGCAGCTTTACGATATCGATGGCAGTCTCACCTACACCATCTCCAACAGCGGCTCCGCGTCGGGCGATTATGAATATCCCAACGCCGGCTCGCAGATGGCTTTCCAGGTTTTCAATCCTTCGGCTATCGACATGAAGGGCGATCTCTGGACTCCTTATCTCGGCAACCAGATGGCCGTATGTTTCGCGGCTGCCGAGCGCAACAACGACGACTGGCTGATCTCCCCCGAAGTGAAGGGCGGCTCGAAGGTTTCCTTCATGGCCCGCAGCGTGGTCGATTCCTATGGTCTCGATAAGATCCGCTTCTGCTGGACTGATGTCGAGGAACCGACTGTGGCCGATTTCCGCCAGCTTGAGCAGACAATCTCCGTGCCCGCAAAAGACTGGACACGCTATGAGTTCACTCTCCCCGAGAATGCCCTGCATTTCGCCATCAACTGCGTCTCGGAACAGACCTACGCTCTGCTCATCGATGAGGTAAGCTATGAAAGCGCCAATGCCGATGTGCTCGAGTTCCGCGGATATAACGTTTATCGCGACGGCGTCAAACTCAACGATGAGATTGTGGAGGAGAATGATTTCACCGATCCGCAGCCTCTCGGCGCTACTGAAAACCGCGTATACAACGTTTCGGCTGTCTACGACAAGGGTGAGTCCTGCCTCTCCAACGATGCGATGGTTTCACTCTCTTCGGTTGAAGAGATTGCCGACACATCGATGCTTGTCCGCGCAGGCAAGGGTATGATTGAGATCTTCAACGCCGGCGGCGCTGAGGTCAGCATCATCGACATCAACGGCATCAGCAGCTTCTGCAGCGAGGTCGGCGACTATGCCTGCGTTTCGCTCTCCGCAGGCATCTATCTCGTAAGATGCGGCGACAAGACCGTTAAGGCAATCGTGCGATAACTATCCCTGATCCGGTGCCGGATTTCCGACGGCTTCCAAGCCGTGGAGATCCGACACCGGATTTCTTTTTTCTCATTTCTAACAACTTTTTCTTATGAAAGGAAAATTACTTTTTACCCTGTTGGCGGGCGTTGCCTTCGGCCTCAGTGCCCAAGCACCCTATACTCCGCCCTTCTCCGAGAACTTTAACAGCGGTATGGGAGAATTTACCGCTGCCGGAACAAACCCCGTAAAAACATTGAGTTATTATGGTTACAATAACTCTTCTGGCCTGCAATATGCGGGCACTACAGATGCCGCTGCCGATGCTTGGCTCTTTACACCCGCCCTTAATCTCAAGTCCGGTTTAATATATAAGCTTACTTACAAGGCTAAAACAACTGCCTCCGGCAAAACCAATAAGGTAGAGTGGAAAGTCGGAAATGCAGCCTCTGCCGATGCAATGACCACAAGCCTTGGAGATCCCATTTCTTATACATACAATTATAGTAGTTGGGAATCTACGACTCTAAATATATCCGTTGCAACCGATGGCGTTTATTATTTAGGAATGCACGTGATCAGCGAGGCTGACCAGGGGAATTTCTATTTCGATAATTTCGAATTGGAAGCAGGCGTTAGTGCTCTTGCGCCCGCAGTTCCTACGGCTGCCACGCCTCATTTTGCTGTTGAAAACAATCAACTCAAAACTACTATCAACATCAACGTTCCGACTCAGAATGTCTCGGGCCAAGACCTCTCCGGCGAGCTGACGATAAAAGTGCTCCGCGATGATGCCGAAACCCCCGTTACTCTCACCGCGCAGCCGGGCGCTGTTGCATCTTTCATCGACGCGAATGCTCCGCTGAAAAGTGCTACTTATACCGTTACTTGCCTTTCCGGTACGGATGAAAGTAAAGCGCTCGAGGTCACGGCCAATCCGAGCATAGGAACGCCCAGAGCTGTAGAGAATTTCGCGGCTACGCAAAATGGCAATCAGTTCACGCTCACTTGGGATGCCGTGACCGAAGCTACCAACAGCAGCACTATCTTCATCCCCTCCAAGGTGCTTTACACCGTGAAATGTGGCGCAGTTGTTGTTGCCGACAAGATTGCCGCAACTACGACTTCCTATACCGCTCCTAAACCCGAGGCAGGACAGGAGGCTCTGACATTTACAATCACCGCTCATTTCGCCACTACCAACTCCGCGGCCGTTAATTCAGATTCCTATATTGTTGGCGATCCTTTGACAGGTGAATTCCGCGAATCCTTCACCACCGCAGATGACCGCATGGGCTACGCCAACAGCATTTGGACGGTAGAGAATAACAATACAAATGCTTGGAAACCAAGTGTAGGATCATCCTATCCGACCATTAATCCTCAGGACGGCGACAAAGGATGTCTTGAATTCTATTATTCGACCTCTGCGGATTTAAAAATATGGTCGCCTCAGCTCGATCTGTCATCTCTCACAAATCCCAAACTCAAATTCTGGGTATATCTCAATCCGAGCAACTACTATGAGACGAAGATTCAGCCCGGATTCGAAATCACAACAGGAGATGTGCTTCTCGGCGAGGAGATCAATTTGAAATCGGGAGATGCGGCCGGATGGAAAGAATTCACATTCAATGTTCCCGAACAGGCTCTTTCGGGTGTTACCCGGCTTATGTTTGTAGGTAAAGGTGGAACATACGGCCATATTTATATCGATAACATCAGCATCCTCCAATATTTCGACCATAACCTTGCTGTCGAGATCGCCGCTCCCGTCAAGAAACTCTCTATCGGCGAGAAAGTGGAGTTCCCCGCGAAAGTGATCAACAAGGGTGCCAACGCCGAAGAGGAATGGACAGCGGCTCTCTATGCTGACAATGAAATGGTAAGCGAAGTTGAGACCCTTCCCGTGCCCGAATCCGGCTCAGTGGATATTTCTATCCCCTTCACCGCCCTTCCCAAATATGCCGGCAAGGATGTAGTGTTCGAGGTTAGACTGAGCCTCACCGGCGATGGCGACACATCCGACAACACAGCTTCGGTGACAATCCCCGTTGTAGAAAATACGCTCGCTGTAGCCACCGGGCTGCAGGCTCAATCCGGACAGAACTCAGTCACCCTCTCCTGGACCGCTCCCGTCGTCTCTACAGAGCCTGCAGAGGAGCCCGTGACCGAATCCTTCGAAGACTGGGAGAACGGTGCCACAACGCCCCAAAACGGCTGGGTTTTCATCGATGTTGACGGCATCGCCCAGAAAGGTCTCAACAATCTTAACTCCGGCACGAAATTCGCCGCAATGGTTACAGAGAACATCGTAGGCGATTATAGCAATCCCGCAGTTACTGCTTATGATGGAAACAAATGTCTTGCAATGACTCCTCCGACTGCATATAATGCTACTTCTGATAACTGGATAATATCTCCGGAAGTTAAACCCGGATCAGAGATCTCTTTCTATGTTCAGATTAATACTGCGTATAGTTCGTTATCCGGTCAAAAGATAACGATTCTGTCTTCTACAGGCGGAACAACATCCGATGATTTCACAGTAATAGAAGATCAGTATATCTCAGCAAAGGGTTCATGGGAGGAGCACACCTGCACTTTGCCCGCCGGAGCAAAACGTTTTGCAGTCAGGTTTAACAGCAGCATGGGCTCAGATATGGTTCTCCTCTTCGATTCCTTCAAATTCACATCGAATAGTGCTCCCGCTGTGCATACAGGCTATAACCTCTATCGCAACCACGAGCTGATTGCTGCCGCGCTCCCTGCAACGCAGACCACCTATACCGACACGGAGGCTGAAGAGGGTAAGAACCACACATACCACCTCACCGCCCTCTACGACAAAGGAGAGTCCAACTACAGCGAATCTGCAACCGGCCATATCGGCACGCTGACCGCTGTCGAGGAGATTGAGATCGGCGCCGACGCAGAGGCCGAATACTACAGCCTCCAGGGCATCCGCCTCGCCTCCCCCGCCCCCGGCCAGATCGTCATCGTCCGCAAAGCCGGCCGCACCTTCAAAGCCATAATCCGCTAACACCAGTACACATGCAAAAAAATAGGCTGTTTTTCAACAGCCTATTTTTTTGCATATGTATCGGTGAATTTTGAATTTTGAATGTGGAATTTTGAATTAATTGACGCGAAAGGATTTATTAATGTTGGATGTTGAGTTATTTTAGGCGGAGCGATTTTGTTATGCTTACAAGCATTTTTAAGAGCTCGCAGGAATCGTCTTTCAGGCTTTCATATTGAGCTTTATCAAGGAATTCCGTTTTGAAGAGTAATTCAATCCAATACTCCGTTTCGCGTGCTTCCTTCAGCGAAATATATACCTTGCTTTCAAATTCCTTCGGCGATATCGCTTCCTGAGCCTCATGGAGGTTGGCTCCAACGGAGGTCCCGCTTCTTAGCAGTTGTTTTGAAATTACGGATTCTTGTTTCTCGTAATTAAGCCATTTGTAAAGATTCACGATGCGCACTGCAAAATCCATGGATTTAATAAGCACAGCATTGTTTTCTCGTCTCCCCATAATTCAACATTCAAAATCGCGAAATCATTCTGCGTCAAATAATTCAACATTCAAAATTCCCCATTCAAAATTACTTCTCACTCCCACTCGATAGTTGCCGGCGGTTTGGAGGAGATGTCGTAGACTACGCGGTTGATGCCGCGCACCTTGTTGATGATCTCGTTGGAGGTCTTGGCGAGGAATTCGTAGGGGAGGTGGACCCAGTCGGCGGTCATGCCGTCGGTGGAGATCACGGCCCTAAGGGCCACGCAGCTTTCGTAGGTGCGCTCGTCGCCCATCACGCCGACGCTCTGCACCGGCAGAAGCATCACACCCGCCTGCCATACCTGATCGTAAAGGCCGGCCTCACGGAGTCCGTCGATAAAGATCTTGTCGGCATCCTGAAGTATACGCACTTTCTCCGGCGTCACTTCCCCGATGATACGGATGCCCAGACCCGGTCCCGGGAAGGGATGGCGTCCTAAAAGTTTAGGATCCATCTCCAGAGCGCGGCCCACGCGGCGTACCTCATCCTTGAAGAGCAGACGCAGAGGCTCCACAATCTTGAGGTGCATCTCTTTCGGGAGACCGCCAACGTTATGGTGGCTCTTGATCGTGGCCGAGGGGCCCTTCACCGAGCAGCTCTCGATAACGTCCGGATAGATCGTGCCCTGGGCAAGCCATTTCACGTTCTCGATCTTCTTGGCCTCATCGTTGAACACCTCCACGAAATCGCGGCCTATGATCTTGCGCTTCTTCTCCGGATCGGTAACCCCCTTGAGGTCGTTGTAGAAGCGTTCCGAAGCATCCACTCCGACCACATTGAGGCCCATGTTCTTGTAGGAATCGAGCACCTCGTCGAATTCATTCTTGCGAAGCAGACCATTGTTCACGAAGATACAGGTGAGGCGGTCGCCGACAGCGCGGTGCAGCA
>OKSX01000635.1_pt1 | contig 22171 bp, 16 predicted proteins | sample 1606391 | NCBI WGS metagenome assembly OKSX01 (sample SAMEA3879578, study PRJEB24766) | human gut metagenome | biome: human-associated habitat; feature: feces | place: USA | collected 1985/1987
TGAGCTCAAGCATCTCACCTGTCAAGAACCAGCCCTCACCGGTCTGATTACCGCAAGAAACGATAGGAGAAGCATACTCTGCGAGATCCTGCACGTGAGCGGTTGGTTCAAAATGCTTGCTCTTAGCCAGCTCATCCCTTGCATCCTTTCTGAGCCACTCGAAGAAGGCGATAAGTCGGTTGTTCATAAACTTAGCTTTTTTAGAAGCACCGAGATAGTCAGCCTTGAAATTCGTGTTGTAGCAGCAGTAGAGTAAGAAATCAGTCAGATCAGGCACTACAGCCTCGGCTCCTTCAGCTTCGAGCAGGTCAACCACATAGTTGTTTGCTGCAGGCAGGAATTTGACGAGGATCTCACCGACCACTCCGACACGCGGCTTAACCTCATCTGTCATAGGCAGATTGTCGAAATCCCTTATGATTTCGCGGCACATCTTCTTGTATTTCTTGTGAGAGAGCATCTTTGTGTTGCCGACAAAGTCGATGACTCTCTTTTTCCACTTCTCATGGAGTGCATTGGCACTTCCTGGTTCTTTCTCATAAGGACGAACCCTGTAGAGACAGCGCATAAAGATATCGCCAAACTCAAGTGCATACAGTCCGTGCTGGATGAGGCTTGGAGTAAACTTAAAGCCCGGGTTCTTCTCAAGACCAACCATGTTGATTGAGATAACAGGCACATCAGGATATCCGGCCTTTTCGAGGGCTCTACGGATAAAACCGATGTAGTTTGTTGCACGGCATCCGCCACCTGTCTGTGAGATGAGGATGGCTGTGTGTGTCATATCATAGTTGCCTGATTTGACGGCTGCCATAATCTGTCCCACGACAATGAGTGAAGGGTAGCAGGCATCGTTGTTTACGAACTTAAGTCCCACGTCCACACATTCCCTTGCAGGGATATCCGGTATGACCATATTGTAGCCGGCTGCCTTAAAGGCTGGCACGAGAAGGTCAAAGTGTATAGGTGACATCTGAGGGCAGATGATGGTGTAGTTGTCCTTTTTCATCTGCTCGGTGAATACAACACGCTCGTAGTTAGATGGTTTTAAGTCACGCTTTTCATGCTTGGTTTCCTTGACTCTTATGGCGGCAAGGAGCGAGCGGATACGGATTCTTGCTGCGCCCAGGTTGTTTACCTCGTCGATCTTCAGGCAGGTGTATATCTTGCCTGAGCCTGTCAGTATATCATTTACGCAGTCGGTTGTGACAGCATCGAGACCGCAGCCAAACGAGTTGAGCTGGATCAAGTCAAGGTCATCACGGGTTTTTACAAAGTTGGCTGCTGAGTACAGTCTGGTGTGGTACATCCACTGGTCCATGACGATGAGAGGTCTCTCAAGCTCGCCCAGATGGGATACGGAGTCCTCTGTCAGCACACAGATGCCATAGCTTGTGATGAGCTCAGGGATACCGTGGTTGATTTCCGGGTCCACATGGTACGGACGGCCTGCGAGCACGATTCCGCGACGTCCGGTGTCTTCCATGTAGTCGAGCACTTCCTCGCCCTTTCGCTGTATCTCAAGCCTTGTCATGGCAAGCTCCTTCCAGCCTGCGGCTACCGCATCACGAATCTGTGACTCAGGCAGGTTGAAATCACCCTTTGAGAAGGTGGCTACGAGCTGCTGTGAGATAGTTTCCTCACTCTCAAATGACATAAACGGATTTATGAATTTAACCTCGCCTGATGTAATCTCGTCCACGTTGTTTTTGATATTCTCAGAGTATGATGTGACAATAGGGCAGTTGTAGTGATTGTTTGCATCAGGAAACTCCTTGCGCTCATATGGCACTGCCGGGTAGAAAATAAAATCTACATTTTGTTTTATGAGCCAGCTTATATGACCATGTGTGAGCTTTGCAGGGTAACACTCTGACTCACTTGGGATGGAGTCGATACCCATCTCATAAATCTTTCTGGTAGACTGTGGTGACAGCACTACAGAAAAGCCGAGACGTTTGAAAAATGTAGCCCAGAACGGATAGTTCTCGTACATATTCAATGCTCTTGGGATGCCGACTGTACCGTGTGGAGCATCCTTTGGGTCAAGTGGCTCATAGTCAAATATACGCTTGTTCTTGTATTCAAAAAGATTTGGGATGTTATCCTTGTTCTTCTCCTTGCCTAGGCCCTTTTCACAGCGGTTTCCGGTGATGTACTGTCTGTTGTCGGAGAATTTGTTTATAGTTAAAAGACAGTGGTTTGTACAGCCCTGACAGCGTGCGAGCTTTGTGGTGTAGGTGAGCTCGTTTATCTGGTCGATTGTGAGCATTGTTGTCTTGTAATCAGCCTCATGGCGCTCACGTGCGATGAGTGCGGCACCAAAGGCACCCATGATACCTGCGATATCAGGCCTTGTGGCATGTACACCTGCTATTTTTTCAAAGCTTCTAAGAACGGCATCATTGTAGAATGTACCGCCCTGGACTACGATATTTTCACCGAGGTCGCTTGCATCAGACAGCTTGATAACCTTGAAAAGTGCATTCTTTATTACTGAGTAGGCAAGTCCTGCTGATATATCTGCGACAGATGCGCCCTCCTTCTGGGCCTGCTTTACCTTTGAATTCATGAAAACCGTACATCTGGTTCCGAGGTCGATAGGGTTCTTTGCAAAAAGGGCTTCCTTTGCGAAATCCTGTACTGAGTAGTTTAAGGACTTTGCGAAGGTCTCAATAAATGAGCCGCAGCCTGAAGAGCAGGCCTCGTTGAGCTGTACTGAGTCGACTGTCTGGTTCTTTATCTTGATGCACTTCATGTCCTGTCCACCGATATCGAGGATACAGTCTACCTTTGGGTCGAAGAATGCTGCTGCGTAGTAGTGGGCTACAGTCTCAACTTCGCCGTCGTCCAATTTTAAAGCTGCCTTTAATAAAGCCTCTCCGTAGCCTGTAGAGCAGGAGTGTACGATGTGTGCATCCTCAGGAAGCTTTGCGTAAATCTCCTGGATAGAACGGATGGCTGTAGCGAGAGGGCTTCCGTTGTTGTTGCTGTAGAATGAGTATAAAAGGTCTCCGTCCTCGCTTACGAGAGCGATTTTGGTGGTGGTTGAGCCTGCATCTATTCCGAGATAGCAGTTGCCCTTGTATGTAGAAAGGTCACCGGTCTTTACGTGATTGTTGCCGTGACGCGTTGTAAATTCATCGTAATCAGCCTGATCCTTAAAAAGAGGCTCCATACGTGCCACCTCAAATTCCATCTTTATGCCGTTTGAGAGGCGGTCGATTAATGATGAGAGTGTGGTGACAGAGTTGTCTTTATAGTTTAATGCAGAGCCTATTGCTGCAAACAGATGAGAGTTCTCAGGAACGATAGTGTGCTCGTCATCGAGATTTAAGGTTCTGATAAATGCTGATTTAAGTTCTGACAAAAAGTGCAGAGGACCGCCAAGGAAAGCAACATGTCCCTTGATTGGCTTACCGCAGGCGAGACCACTGATGGTCTGGTTTACCACGGCCTGAAAGATTGAAGCGGATAAATCCTCGCGTGTGGCTCCCTCATTGATGAGAGGCTGGATATCTGTTTTGGCAAATACTCCACAGCGGGCTGCGATAGGGTAGATGGCCTTGTAGCTTTTTGCGTATTCATTTAGTCCTGTAGCGTCTGTCTGGATGAGAGAAGCCATCTGGTCGATAAATGAGCCTGTACCGCCGGCACATATGCCGTTCATACGCTGTTCCACGTTACCGCCCTCGAAGTATATGATTTTGGCATCCTCGCCACCTAGCTCTATTGCCACATCGGTCTGTGGAGCATAGTGTGTGAGTGCGGTAGATACAGCTATAACCTCCTGTACGAATGGCACCTCAAGGTGCTTTGCAAGAGTGAGTCCGCCGGAGCCTGTTATCATAGGACAAACTGAAAGGTCACCTGTCTTGTCGTAGGCCTTTCTGATAAGGGACTCAAGTGTCTCCTGGATATTTGCAAAATGACGCTCATAATCGGAAAAGAGGATATTGTCATCGGCATCAAGAAGTGCAATCTTGACGGTTGTTGAGCCGATATCAATGCCCAACTTATGTAAGCTGTTATTTTCCATAGTGGTTCCTCCATAATGTATTACTTATATGTTTTTATATATCTTTCTTCTTATTAAAATATATAATTGTTCTATTATCAAAACAGAGATTATTATACGACAGATATCGACAAATTACAATGACTATAATTATAAAGAATTTGTGAATAATTCGCTGTCTCGTTGACAAAGTATGATTTAACTATCATAATAAATTTTGTAATAACCGCTGCCCTTTGCACTATAGTGTAAAAGGCAGCAATAATATGACAGGAGGATGCAGACGCGTGGTTTTATTGCATCGTGATGTAACCACTGCTTGTCACATAATGGTGTGAGCAGCAGTGAAATGAACCATGTCTGCTAAAATGTATGAACTGGCTTAACAAACTAGAACAAAAATATGGAAGTAAAGCGATTCCGAATATCACTAGAATATTTATCGCTGCGAATCTGATAGGCAGTGTGCTGCTTTTGACAAAGGGAGATGTTGTCCTTTATTATCTGCAGTTTTCAGCCTCTGCTATTTTGCACGGACAGGTATGGCGTCTTATAAGCTGGATTTTTGTGCCGAGCGGCAGCATATCATTTTTACAGCTTTTATTTATATTCTGTCTGTGGACGCTTGGAGACAGCATGGAGTCATATCTTGGCTCTTTTAGGATGAATGTGTACTTTTTCGGAGGCTTTTTGCTGTATGATATAGTAGGAATGCTTGCATTTGCAGTGACACATGTATCCATCAATCTGACTATGTACTATATACTTATAGCTATGTATCTGATGCTTGGTCTTTTGATGCCGGAGGCAGAGGTGAGGCTTTACTTTGTGCTTCCTATAAAGATGAAGTGGATGGTGCTTGTTTACTTCGTGATGTTTGCATATGATGTGTATACCTATATGAGCTTTGGATGGCAGATTGGATTGGCATACGGCTCAGAAATCGTACTTGCACTTATAAATCTGTTGGTATTCATTTATGGCTGCAAGCACAGGCTCTCATTCAGACAGAATATGCACCAGAAGAGGAGAAAGGCACAGTTTAAGGCTCAGTTTTCCGAACCTCGCCCGGGAAGTGGCATCTCACGTCACAAGTGCTATATATGCGGCAGAACGGAATTGTCAAATCCTGAATTAACATTCAGATACTGCTCGAAGTGCACCGGCAACAAGGAATACTGTCAGGATCATCTGTTTACACATACGCACGTATAAAATATACATGTACTACTTTTTCTAATTCATTGACAAAGTAAACTGATGAATTTATAATGGACACAGTATTATTTTCGGAGGATCATTTATGGAGAACGAGGCAACAGTTTCGAAAAATTTTATTGAACAGATTATTGAGAAGGACTTGGCAGAGGGTCATTGCAAGACAGTAAAGACCAGATTCCCACCGGAGCCAAACGGTTATTTACATATCGGCCATGCAAAGTCTATTCTTTTAAACTATGGACTGGCAAAGAAGTATGACGGACAGTTCAATCTCAGGTTTGATGATACAAACCCTACCAAGGAGCGTCTGGAGTTTGTAGAGTCTATCGAGGCCGATGTTAAGTGGCTTGGTGCTGACTGGGCTGACAGGAAGTTTTTTGCATCCAATTACTTCGACAAGATGTATGAGTGTGCAGTAGGACTGATAAAGAAGGGAAAGGCATATGTATCTGATCTGACACCTGATGAGATAAGAGAGTATAGAGGTACACTCACAGAGGCCGGCAAGGAGGATCCATACTCAAAGAGAAGTGTTGAGGAAAACTTAGACCTTTTTGAGCGTATGAAAAACGGTGAGTTCGAGGATGGCACAAAGGTGCTTCGTGCGAGAATTGACATGAGCTCTTCAAACATCAATATGAGAGATCCGATTCTTTACCGTGTGGCACATATGACACATCACAATACAGGTGATAAATGGTGTGTATATCCTATGTATGATTTTGCTCATCCTATAGAGGATGCTATCGAGGGTATCACACATTCTATATGTACTCTTGAGTTTGAAGACCACAGACCGCTGTATGACTGGGTGGTTATTGAATGTGGATTTAAGAATTCTCCTGAGGAGTCGCCAAAGCAGATTGAGTTTGCAAAGCTCTATCTGACTAATGTTGTAACAGGAAAGAGATATATCAAGCGTCTTGTGGAGGACGGCATCGTTGATGGCTGGGATGACCCGAGGCTTGTTTCTATAGCAGCGCTCAGACGCAGGGGCTTCACACCGGAGTCTATCCAGAATTTTGTTGATCTGTGTGGTATATCAAAAGCTAACAGCTCTGTTGACTACGCTATGCTTGAGTACTGTATCCGAGAGGATTTAAAGGCTAAGCGCCCTCGTATGATGGCTGTGCTTGATCCGGTCAAGGTGATTATCGACAATTACCCTGAGGGACAGGTTGAGTATCTTGAAGTGGACAATAACGTGGAGAATCCTGAGCTTGGAAAGAGAAAGGTTCCTTTCACCAGAGAGCTTTATGTGGAGAGAGATGACTTCATGGAGGAGCCACCGAAGAAGTATTTCCGTATGTTCCCTGGCAATGAGGTGCGTTTCATGAATGCTTATTTTGTGAAGTGCAATAGCTGTGTGAAGGACGAAAACGGCAATATTACAGAGATTCACTGTACATATGATCCGGCATCAAAGGGTGGCAACAGTCCTGATGGCAGAAAGGTCAAGGGAACTATCCACTGGGTTTCAGCCGAGTATGGAAAGCAGGTAACTGTACGTCTTTACGAGAATATCGTAAATGAGGAGCTTGGAGTGTACAATGAGGACGGAAGCTTAAATCTTAATCCTAATTCACTCACAGTGCTTGATAACTGTGTAGTGGAGCCGGAGCTTATGAGTGCCAAGGCTTATGACAGCTTCCAGTTTGTCAGAAATGGCTTCTTCTGCGCGGATTGCAAGGACTCAAAGGATGGACAGCCTGTATTTAACAGAATCGTCTCATTAAAGAGCTCATTCAAGCTTCCGACAGCTAAATAGTTTTTGACTAAAAATAAACAGAAGAGAAGAATAGAGGTAAAATATGGATTTAAAGTCAGGTATTGACAAATTCGGTTTAAATCCTGAAGACATAAATGATCTGTATGATGAGGATAAAGCAGCTGCCACCGGGGATGCTCCGGTGGCAGCTGCTGTTCAGACAGAGGATGAAACGGATTTTGTTTTTGCAAAGAATATAACATGTCCGGTGTGTGATCAGAGTTTTCAAACACTGACGGTACGGACATCAAAGATCAGGTTTGCTGGCTCTGATGATGATTTCAGACCGGTTTACAAGGGAATTGATACAATAAAGTATGGTGTCACATCGTGTCCGCATTGTGGTTATAGTGCGATGAATGGCGACTTTGTACATGTATCGAGTACACAGATAAGGCTGCTTAAGGAGCAGGTTGCTGCCAAATTTAAGCCCGGCAGCAAGTCGGTTCCTTTGTTATATTCGTATGATGAGGCAATAGACAGATTTAAGCTGGCACTTTTTTCAGCGATTGTTAAAAGGGCTATGTATAGTGAAAAGGCATATATTTGTCTTAAGCTATCCTGGCTTTATCGCGGTTTAATCGAACAGCTTACGGCTGATGGTATCTCAACGGAAAGTGAAGAGCTTGTAAGTGCACAAAAGGCAGAAAAATATTATTATAAGCAGGCTCTTGATGGAATGACAAGAGCGGTTGCGACTGAGCATTTCCCTATATGTGGTATGAATCAGGATACGGTTGATTTGCTTTTGGCTCAGATGAATTATAAGCTTGACCATTGGGATGTGGCTTCAAAGCTCATTGCAAGGGTGCTTATATCAAAAAGTGCTTCTAGACACATTAAGGATAAGGCACTTGATTTAAAGAATGAAATTATTAAAAAAATAAGAGATGTGAAATAATTGCTGTTATTTCACATCTCTTTTCTTTTATTTGTTGTAACAATTAATTGTTTTTCTTGTTCTCAAGCTCAAGAAGCTTCATTGCACGCACCTTGAGTGGCAGACCAAACAGTGTGATGAAACCGTCTGCATCATGGTGGTCATATAAATCTCCTGTAGTAAAGCTTGCAAGAGACTCACTGTAGAGTGAATATGGTGAAGTAGTGCCGGCTTTGATGATATTGCCTTTATATAATTTGAATTTAACTTCTCCGGTTACATATTCCTGTGTTGACTCTACGAAAGCCTGGATTGCTTCACGAAGTGGTGTGAACCATTTTCCTTCGTATACTACCTGAGCGAGCTTGTTGCCCATTTCTTTCTTGACCTCCATTGTGGCACGGTCAAGGCAGAGCTCCTCGAGCTGGTCATGTGCCTCCATGAGGATTGTTCCACCAGGAGTCTCATATACACCACGTGATTTCATACCTACTACACGGTTCTCAACGATATCGATGATGCCGATGCCGTGCTTGCCGCCGAGACGGTTGAGCTCTCTGATGATGTCTGCTACCTTCATCTTTTTGCCGTTGACAGATGTAGGAACACCCTTCTCAAATGTCATTGTAACATACTCACCCTCGTCAGGAGCATGCTCAGGTGTGACACTTAATACGAGCAGATGGTCATAGTTTGGCTCCTGTGAAGGATCCTCAAGCTCAAGTCCCTCGTGGCTGATGTGCCAGAGGTTACGGTCACGGCTGTAGCTTGAATCTGTGCCGAACGGAAGGTCGATTCCGTGTGCCTTACAGTACTCGATCTCAGCCTCACGTGAATCCATTTTCCAGTTGTCCTGACGCCATGGAGCGATTACCTTGATATCAGGAGCAAGTGCCTTGATACCGAGCTCGAAACGGATCTGGTCGTTTCCTTTTCCTGTTGCACCGTGGCAGATGGCTACAGCGCCTTCTTTTCTTGCAATCTCTACAAGCTTCTTTGCGATGCCCGGTCTTGCCATTGCTGTTCCAAGCAGGTATTTGTGCTCATAAACCGCGCCGGCCTGTACACAAGGTACGATGTAGTCCTCACTGAACTCATCACAGATATCCTCTATGTAAAGCTTTGAAGCTCCGGATAATTTAGCTCTCTCATCGAGTCCGTCAAGCTCCTCTCCCTGTCCGCAGTTGATGCAGCAGCAGATTACGTCATAGTCATAAGTCTCTTTAAGCCATGGAATGATAGCAGTGGTATCAAGTCCGCCTGAATAAGCTAATACAACTTTGTCTTTCATAAGTGCGTGTCCTCTTTTCGTTTATTCTTTATGATGGTAACCATTAACTGCTTTTGTGTCTAAAAGCCTTGAATAATTACTTTAGAATAAATATATACCAGTTCTTTACATATTGCAAGTGAAAAAATATACATTATTCATGTATAAATATACATAATTTTGTATAATTTTTCTCTTTACGGATTGAAATTACTGTACTATATTATTATGTATGATGCGTCAGACCCATTTTATATGGTTATGCAGAAATACAATATGAAAAGAGGAAATACTATGATAAAGGCTGGTATTATTGGAGCCACCGGATATGCCGGAGCAGAGCTCGTGAGAATTTTGATGAATCATAAAGAGGTAGAGATTGCATGGTATGGCTCACGAAGCTATGTGGATGAGAATTATGCCGATATCTATGGAAATATGTTTCAGATAGTTGATGCAAAGTGCATGGATGACAATATGGAGGAGCTTGCAGAGTCTGTTGATGTGATTTTCACTGCGACCCCACAGGGCTTTTTGGCAGGCGTGCTCACTGAGGATATATTAAGTAAGGTAAAGATTGTCGATCTGTCAGCGGACTTCCGTATCAAGGATGTAGCCACATATGAGAAATGGTACAAGATTGAGCACAAGTCGCCGCAGTTTATTGATGAGGCTGTATATGGTCTGTGTGAGATAAACAGGGACAAGGTCACAAAGGAGACAAGGCTTGTTGCAAATCCGGGCTGCTATACCACATGCTCCATCCTTACAGCTTATCCGCTTGTGAAGGAGGGACTTATTGATACAGATACACTTATCGTCGATGCAAAGTCAGGCACATCTGGCGCAGGGCGTGGTGCAAAGACACCTAATCTGTTTTGTGAAGTAAATGAGAGCATGAAGGCATATGGCGTTGCCTCACACAGACATACCCCTGAGATAGAGGAACAGCTTGGATATGCGGCAGGAAAAGAAATCCTTATCAACTTTACTCCGCATCTTGTTCCGATGAACAGAGGAATCCTCGCTACAGAGTATGCGACACTTAAGAAAAAGCCTGATGGAACACTTCCTACATATGATGAGATTAAGGCAGTTTACGATAAGTATTATGCAAATGAGAAGTTTGTCAGAGTGCTCAAAAAGGGTGTCTGCCCTGAGACAAAGTGGGTTGAGGGCAGCAACTATGTGGATGTAAACTTTGTGATTGATGAGAGAACAGGCAGAATTATTATGATGGGTGCTCTTGACAATCTGGTAAAGGGTGCTGCAGGACAGGCGGTTCAGAATATGAATCTGTTATTTGGCTTCGATGAGGCAGAGGGACTCAATATGGTTCCTATGTTCCCGTAATAATTAATAATAGAAAAGTAATTATCAGAAAGATGCATTATAATGCTGATAGTTATATAAAAATATAAGGATGATTTAATAAAATGAGTAATGAGAATAAATATGAAATAAGGGTTATGACGATAGATGACTATGACGAGGTGTACAGCCTCTGGCAGACCATCCACGGCTTTGGAATCCGTTCTATTGACGACTCAAGAGAGGGAGTCCTTAGATTTCTTAAGAGAAATCCGACTACGAGTGTTGTAGCGGTAGAAGATGGAAAGATAGTTGGAGCGATACTCTGCGGACACGATGGCAGAAGAGCCTGCTTGTATCATGTATGCGTGGATGAGCATTATAGAAAGTGCGGCATCGGTAAGAGTATGGTGGTTGCCTGCATGAGAGCACTTCAGGCAGAGCATATCAACAAGGTGTCAATCATAGCCTTCAAGGTGAATGAGCTGGGAAACCATTTCTGGAAAGAAGAGGGATGGACATTCAGAGAAGACTTAAACTACTATGATTTCACACTTAACGAAGAAAATATAACAAGATTTAACAAATAAGGAGCAGTACAATGGCAGATAAGAACATGGAACAGGTAATGGAAAAGGCACAGGTGCTCATTGAGGCACTTCCGTATATACAGAGATTTAACAGAAAGATTATCGTTGTAAAGTACGGTGGCTCTGCAATGGTTGACGAACAGCTTAAAAAGCAGGTGATCCAGGATGTCACACTTCTCAAGCTGGTTGGTTTCAAGCCTATCATCGTACACGGTGGAGGCAAGGAAATCAGCAAATGGGTAGGAAAGGTCGGTATGGAGCCTGTATTTGTAAACGGACTCAGAAAGACTGATGCCGATACAATGGAGATTGCCGAGATGGTACTGAATAAGGTAAACAAATCTCTCGTTACACTTGTTGAGGAGCTTGGTGTGCAGGCTGTCGGAGTGAGTGGCAAGGACGGCGGTCTCTTAAAGGTTAAGAAAAAGTATTCAAACGGAGAGGATATAGGCTTTGTAGGTGAAATCACTGATGTCAATCCAAAAATTCTTTATGACCTGCTCGAGAAGGATTTTCTTCCAATTGTGTGTCCAATCGGTCTTGATGACGAATACAATACATACAATATCAATGCAGATGATGCAGCATGTGCTATCGCAAGAGCTGTATCAGCAGAAAAACTTGCATTCCTCACAGATATTGAGGGTGTATACAAGGATCCTTCAGATAAGAATACACTTATTTCAGAGCTTACAGTCTCAGATGCAAAGAAGCTTATAGGTGATGGCTTTATCGGCGGAGGCATGCTTCCTAAGCTCAACAACTGCATAGATGCCATCGATAACGGAGTTTCAAGAGTACATATTCTTGATGGACGTATCGCGCATTGTTTACTGCTTGAGATATTCACAAACAGAGGAATCGGAACAGCTATTCTTGGAGATTCGGAGGAGAAATTTAACAATGAACAATAATATGAATAAACAGTCATACATTGATGAGGCAGAAAAGGAGCTTCTTCACACCTACAACAGATTTTCGCTTGTGCTTGATCACGGAGAGGGAGTACATCTTTATGACACAGATGGCAATGCATATCTGGACTTCGCTGCAGGAATAGCCGTATGTGCACTTGGATACAGCAATGAGCACCACAAGGAGGCATTAAAGGCACAGGTTGATAAGCTTTTACATACATCAAACCTCTACTACAATGCGCCTGTCATCGAGGCGGCAGACAAGGTACTTAAGGCAAGCAAAATGGACCGTATTTTCTTTACCAACAGCGGTACAGAGGCTATTGAGGGAGCTATCAAGGCAGCAAAGAAATATGCCTTCACAAGAGATGGCCATGCAGGTCATGAGATAATTGCCATGAACCATTCCTTCCACGGAAGAAGCATCGGAGCGCTTTCTGTTACAGGCAATGCGCATTATCAGGAGCCTTTTGAGCCACTTATGCCGGGCGTTAAATTTGCGGATTTCAATGATTTAGAGAGCGTTAAGTCTCAGGTGACAGACAAAACATGCGCCATTATTATGGAAACTATTCAGGGTGAGGGCGGTATTTACCCGGCCAAGAAGGAGTTTATCGAGGGAGTGAGAGCTCTCTGCGACGAAAAGGATATTCTTCTTATCCTTGACGAGATACAGTGCGGCATGGGCAGAAGTGGCGAGATGTTCGCATGGCAGAACTATGATGTAAAGCCTGATATCATGACCTGTGCGAAGGCACTCGGCTGTGGCGTGCCGGTTGGTGCTTTTCTCATGACACAGAGGGTGGCAGACAAATCCATTGCACCGGGCGACCATGGCACCACATACGGCGGCAATCCGTTCGTAGGAGCCGCAGTAAGTGCAGTGTTTGATGAGTTTAAGCGTCTTGATATAGTAAGCCATGTAAAGGAGGTTGCACCTTACCTGGAGAAGAAGCTTGATGAGCTTGTTGCAAAATTCGACTGTCTCACAGCCAGAAGGGGTATGGGACTCATGCAGGGCGTGGAGTGTAGCCTTCCTGTAGGAAAGGTCTCAGCAGAGGCTTTAAATCAAGGCCTTATAGTCATTACGGCAGGCAGCAATGTGCTTAGATTTGTGCCTCCTCTTGTTATCGAAAAGAGTGATGTTGACGAAATGATAGAAAAACTTGAAACAACACTTGTAATACTGTCAAAAAGTCTGTAAAATAAAGAGGACATCGATTTCTCCTTTGAGATTATGATATTAATCAAAGGAGACCATATGAAAAAAATAATATTATTAAGTGCGTTTATTTTAACAATAGCGTTTGGCCTTTGCGGCTGTAAAAAGGATGATGCCACAGTTCATTTTGCTTCTGAAACGGAGCAGACTGCTGTGGTTTCAAGTGATGTAAACAGACAGACTGCTGATTCCAAGGAGAAGAAAGCTTCATCCGATGGAGAACAGGAGCAGAAAGCAAAAGACACAGCAGATGACACTGATGAATCTACTGAGTGGTGCGTCTATATCTGTGGTCAGGTTGCCAATCCCGGTGTATACAGAGTAAAGCCGGGCGCGAGAGTCTGTGAGCTCGTTGATATGGCAGGAGGCATGCTGGATACAGCTGACAAGAGCTTTTGGAATCTGGCAGCAGAGCTGTATGATGGGCAGATGCTGTATTTCCCGACTGTAGAGGAGCTTAAGTCAGATCACATACCTGAGGGCACATATACCACCGGCATAGATGGCTCGCTGATGAAGGGCGGTGCTGAGGAGCATATAGGCGTAAAGGATGGCAAGCTCAATATCAATACCGCAACTGTCGAGCAGCTAATGGCTCTTTCCGGAATTGGTGAGAGCAAGGCAAAGAGTATTATTGAAGATCGCGCCAAAAATGGATTGTTTTCTTCGATTGAGGATATCACGAGGGTGTCCGGTATCGGTGAAGCGATGTTCAATAAAATAAAAGATGATATAACAGTAAATTAGGAGTGTATAAATGGCAAAAAAAGTGCTGGTCGTTGACGACGAAAAGTTAATTGTAAAAGGAATACGTTTCAGTCTGCTGCAGGATGGCATGGAGGTAGACTGCGCATATGACGGTGAGGAGGCCTTAAATATGGCGAAGGCCAATTCATATGATATGATTCTTTTAGATGTCATGCTTCCAAAGATGGATGGCTTTGAGGTGTGTCAGGCAATAAGGGAGTTTTCTGATGTCCCGATTGTCATGCTCACTGCAAAGGGCGATGACATGGACAAAATTTTAGGACTTGAGTACGGCGCTGATGACTATATCACAAAGCCATTTAATATTCTTGAGGTAAAGGCCAGAATCAAGGCAATCATGCGGCGCACTTCACCGGAACGCGCACCACAGGTACAGTCATCTGTAATCGAAAAGGGTGATATCAAGCTCGACTGTGACAGCAGACGTCTGTTCATAAATGATAATGAAATCAATTTGACTGCAAGAGAGTTTGAACTGCTCGAGATTCTGATGAAAAATGAAAATAAAGTGTACAGTAGGGAGAGCCTTTTAAAGATTGTATGGGGCGAGGATTACCCGGGTGACGTGCGTACGGTTGATGTGCATGTCAGACGTCTTCGTGAAAAGATTGAGGCAAATCCAAGCGAGCCGAAGTATGTTCATACCAAGTGGGGTGTGGGATATTACTACAACCAGAAGTAATACTTTCAGAAAGGTTCTAAAATGTTTAAGAGTAAAGTACATTTTGCATTTTATAAGAGTCTGAAATCCAGGCTGATTTTCATGATTTTTGTTCTCGTTCTGGTACCGGAGGTGGTGCTGTGCTTCGGCATACTTAACACCTACGAGTCCAGAGCGGTTTCAATCCGCGAAAGTGAAGTGCTTAGTCAGGCAAAGATTCTCGCAAACAAGATATCCACAAGTAAATACTTTGATGAGGATGGCAGTGACTTGAGCAATATTGATGCTCAGATTGACACTCTTACTACTATATATGAGGGCCGTGTGCTCATAGTTGACAAGCATTTTAAGATTATTAAGGATACGTACAATTTAGATGATGGCAATACTATTGTCTCAGAGGAGGTTATCAAGACCTTCTCTGCTTCAGAGATTACTAACTATGATTCTAAAAACCACTATATCGAGCTTTCTGTTCCGATAAGCAATCCAAACGACAAGGATTCAAAGATAGAGGGAGCACTTGTTGTAAGTGTGTCGACGGACAATATATCGCTAAATATGTCGTATCTGACACAGATTGCGGTGACGGTTGCTATTATCGCAGGTGCGCTGGTGCTCTTTTTTGGTGTGCTTGTGCTTTTGCATCTTTTTGTTCCGATTAAGAAGCTTTCTGACGAGATATCAGACATTAAGGATGGCTTTGGAAAAGAGCAGCTGGATGTAGATGACTATGCGGAGACTGCTATAATAAGCAGGAATTTTAATGAGCTGATGAGCGGAATGAAGGTCATGGATGAGTCCAGACAGGAGTTTGTATCGAATGTGTCACATGAGCTCAAGACACCTCTTACTTCCATGAAGGTACTCGCAGATTCCATCAACAGCATGGGCGATGAGGCTCCGATTGAGATGTACAGGGAGTTCATGGGAGATATTACAAGCGAGATAGACAGAGAGACAAAGATAATAAATGATCTGTTATCACTGGTCAAGATGGATAAGTCGGCTGCCACGCTGAATATCGATAGTGTTAATATCAATGACCTGCTCGAGCAGATTATGAAGAGACTTCAGCCGATTGCTGACAAGCAGCAGGTGGAGCTTGTACTCGAGAGCTTCAGACCGGTAACTGCAGAGATAGATGAGGTGAAGCTTACGCTTGCTTTTACAAACCTCATTGAGAATGCCATCAAGTACAATGACAACGAGACCGGTGGCTATGTTCATGTATCCTTAAATGCGGACCATCAGTATTTCTATCTGAAGGTGGAGGACAACGGTATCGGTATACCGGAGGAGTCCTTAGAGCACATCTATGAGAGATTTTATCGCGTGGACAAGTCGCATTCGAGAGAGATTGGCGGTACAGGTCTGGGACTTGCCATTACAAGAAGCTCTATTCTTATGCATAGGGGAGCTATAAAGGCTCACAGTGTGATGGGAGAGGGCACTACCTTTGATGTGCGTATACCGCTCAACTATATTGTATAGGAGGCTTGACGTGAAAAGAATAATTATATTCGTGCTCACTGCAGTAATTCTGCTCTCCATGGGCGGCTGCACAAAGAAAAAAGCAGACAATACGGTTGAGGTGTTTTGTCTGAATATGGATGTTACGAGCAGTGTGCCGGAGTCATATGTGCTTAGAAGCAAAAACTCAGATGTGGACAAGCAGGTGGATGAGCTTCTTGGAAGACTGCAGGATAAGCCTGAAGACTCAAGACTGCGCAAGGCGATTCCGGATGAGGTGTCTGTGAGAGGTCATGACGAGAAAAACTATAACTGCACTGTGGATTTCAGCAAGGAGTATTATGACCTTACGGCTGCGCAGGAGGTGCTTTTGAGAGCTTCTGTAGTCCGCACGCTCACACAGCTGGATAGTATTTCATATGTGACATTTACCGTAAACAGTATTCCTCTTGTGGACTCGGATGATGAGATTGTCGGTAGCATGGGTGCTGATGATTTTGTTGAGAATCCGGGTGAGCAGATTAATACAAGTGTGAAGGAGACACTCACGCTTTATTTTGCTGACAAGGATGGTACAGGGCTTGATAAACAGACCAGAGTGATACATTACAGCTCAAATATAGCGCTTGAAAAGCTTGTTGTTGAGCAGCTTATTGAGGGACCGAAGGGCTCTAAGCTTAAGGCAACTCTTCCGGGCACAACAAAGCTTATCAATGTGTCTGTGGCAGATAGAATATGTTATCTGAACTTTGACTCTTCGTTCAGAAATACTATTGACAATAAGCTGACAGAGGATGTGGTGCTGTATTCGATAGTTAATTCACTCACCTCACTTCCTACTGTGGACAAGGTACAGATCTCGCTTGACGGTGAGAATGACGGCATGCTGCTTTATAATTACAAGCTAAGCGACATGTATGAGTTTAATAAGGATATAGTGGATTCTGATGATTCCACGGAAAAAACTGAAAAATAGAATAGATTGGATTAGGAGGAGAAGAGTATTAGTAAAAGACCGATGTTTTTATTTGCGTTGGTCTATACTGCAGGAACTGTTTCAGGTATGTATGGCAGGGGCTTTGGCTTTTTGTTTTTTGCCATGCTGGTTGTGGCTTTAATAGCTGAGTGTGTGGTGTATAAGGGCGGCCTTTCCGGTATCGGGCGCATAGTTGTTTTGCTTATCCTGATATCGTCAGCTGTTTTTGCAACAGCACAATTCAGATACGCTTCAGTGGATGAAAACCGTGACAGCTATATGCAGTATATGACAGATGAAAAATCTGTCATCGTCTGGGGGAAGATTTATAAAACTGAATACAAGTATTTCTCATACAGGTATTATATGACGGACTGCGTAGTGCAGCCCGGGTACGGCAAGGCTTTTGGCAGAAAAATATCATGTGGTGATGTCGTGGTATACTGTGACAGCAAAAGCGCACATCTGGGCGATTATATGAAAGCTAACGGCAAGATAGGCTTGTTTAAGTCTGCAACCAATGAGGGAGAGTTTGACAGAGAGCGCTTTTACCGCTCGCAGGGAATTGATTTCTCGGTGAATGCAGACAGTATTAAGACAAGCGCCGGTAAACATGCATGGTATTACCACAGACTTGAAAAACTTCGTGATACGCTGTCAGCTTCACTTCTTGAGGTGACTGATGAGACAACGGCAGGAGTGCTTTCGTCCATGCTGCTTGGAGACAAGTCGTATCTGGATGATGAGATAAAGGATTTATACCAGGTCAGTGGTATTTCACATATACTGGCTATTTCCGGTGTTAAGACACTAAAGTTGGATATCCCCCTAGTGCCTGAAACCCGCATAAACTGGGCATTTATGCCCTTACATATCGTTATAATTTACATTCTAAAACTGTGCTTAGACGAGGAAATTATTCCCCGTTGTCGTTTCCCTTGTTCAAGGGGGTATTTCAAAAAATGTATAAATTAGCAAAAGAAGCAATTATTCAGCGTAAGTCAATCTTACTGCAAAAGTCTAATAAATCAGCAAAAGGAGAAGAAGCCTATGGCATATAAAAAATATAGAGAAATGAAGGTTTATGAAGCAAGCGGATACCAGTATAAGCGGACACCGAGTATTGTACTTAAAGGGCAGTGGCTGTCGGAGTTGGGATTTGACATCGGAGAGCAGATTGAGGTGAAGTGCGAGGATGGGCGTTTGATTATAACTAAAGCAAACGAAATATGGGGCATAAATTAGCTTGCAACTATTCGCAATCTCGAATATAATAATCTTAATATCATTTGTTGGAATTGATGGAGGAAAACGAATGGATTATTTATCATCAGCGGAAATAGCAAAAAAATGGAATGTTTCGCAAAGAAGAGTTGCAGTATTTTGCAAGGAAGGCAGAGTTAAAGGCGCTGTTCTTATCGGGCGAATGTGGATGATACCAAAGGATGCAGAAAAACCGATAGATCCAAGACGTATAATGAATAAAGAGGAAGATCTGTCTGATATTATAAATGACGGAGGAAAAGAGAATGGTTGATACCAAAAAGGAACAAGAACGAGAGGAACTTCATCGTGCAATATGGGCGATTGCAGATGAACTGCGTGGAGCAGTTGATGGCTGGGATTTCAAAAATTATGTTCTTGGAACGATGTTTTATCGTTATATTTCCGAAAACTTGTGTAATTACATAAACAATGGTGAAATTGATGCGGGCAACACGGATTTTGATTTTGCAAAAATGCCGGATGAGGATGCAGAAGAAGCAAGAGCGGGATTGGTAGAAGAAAAAGGTTTTTTTATCCTTCCAAGTGAGCTTTTCTGTAATGTCCGTGCCAAGGCTGTAAATGATGAAAATTTAAATGAAACACTGGAGCGCGTGTTCCGTCACATCGAAGAATCAGCAAAAGGCAGTGAGGCAGAGAGTGACTTTGCCGGATTGTTCGATGACTATGATGTAAACAGCAATAAACTGGGGTCTACAGTTGCAAAGCGAAATGAAAAACTTGTTAAACTGTTGAATGGTGTAGGAGAGATGAATCTAGGAGATGTGAAGGATCATTCCATTGATGCCTTCGGAGATGCGTATGAGTATCTTATGACTATGTATGCATCAAATGCCGGAAAATCTGGTGGGGAATTCTTTACTCCGGCAGATGTATCCGAATTGCTTACACGGCTTGGAACTGTAGGTAAAACAGAAATCAATAAGGTATATGATCCTGCTTGTGGTTCGGGTTCATTGCTTTTGAAGGCTGAGAAAATTCTGGGAAAAGATGCTATCCGTAATGGCTTTTATGGGCAGGAAATCAATATCACAACCTACAATTTGTGCCGTATTAATATGTTTCTGCATGATGTGGGATTTGATAAATTTGATATTGCCTGTGAAGATACACTGCTCAGTCCGCAACATTGGGATGATGAGCCATTTGAGCTGATCGTGTCTAATCCGCCTTATTCTATCAAATGGGCGGGAGACGAAAATCCATTGCTCATCAATGATCCTCGCTTTGCTCCGGCTGGAGTTCTGGCACCTAAGAGTAAAGCGGATATGGCGTTTATTATGCACAGTTTATCATGGCTTGCTTCTAATGGAACTGCTGCCATTGTATGTTTTCCAGGAATTATGTACCGTGGCGGTGCAGAGCAGAAAATCCGTAAATATCTGGTAGACAATAACTATATCGACTGTATTATTCAGTTGCCGAGTAACCTGTTCTTTGGAACTTCGATTGCGACTTGTATCATGGTAATGAAAAAGAATAAGACAGACAACAAGACCCTGTTTATTGATGCCACAAGTGAATGCGTGAAGGTGACTAACAATAATAAGCTGACACCAGAGAACATTGATCGGATTGTAGATGTGTTTGCTAAGCGTGAAGAAATGGAACATTTTGCACATTTGGCAAGCTATGAAGAAGTCTCTGGCAATGATTATAATTTGTCTGTATCTACGTATGTTGAAGCAGAAGATACAAGAGAGAAAATTGACATTGTGAAACTTAATGCGGAAATCAAAGAAATTGTTGCCCGTGAGCAAGTGCTCCGTGATGAGATTGATAAAGTCATCGCAGAAATCGAGGTGAACTCATGAGTACAAAAGAATTAAAAGTGTCTTTTAATGCCCCGTTAAATGAACTTGACACGGAAGTGCAGACATATGGATGCAGAGCAAATAACCCAGATATATGTGCTAATAATTCCATTACAAATATTTGTGCTTTTACATCTGAAGATGGTATTTGTAGAAAGCCGTCTCGTGCATGGAAAAAACAATATCATAAATTAAGTGGAGGACAGAAAAATGAGTAAAATTGATGATTTGATTCAAGAATTCTGTCCTGACGGAGTTGAATATAAACCAATAAAAAAATTGGCAGAAGTTGGAACTGGAAGCAGTAATGGCAATGAAGCACAGGAAGATGGAAAGTATCCATTTTTTATACGTTCACAAACCGTGAAAAGAAAAAATGAATGGGAATATGATGAAGAAGCAATTATTATACCTGGAGAAGGTGGGATTGGAGAAATATACCATTATGTGAATGGCAAATATGCTATTCATCAAAGGGTGTATCGTATACATTTTACTGATAATTCAGTTGATGTTAAGTTCGCTTATCATTATTTTCGCGCTTTTTTTAAGAATTTTATTATGCGTAAGGCCGTAAGTGCGACCGTGAAATCTATAAGAAAGCCTATGATAGAGGAGTTTATGCTCCCTGTACCTCCTCTGGAGGTACAACGTGAAATAGTCCATATTTTGGACTCTTTCACGTTACTTACAGCCGAGCTTACAGCCGAGCTTACAGCTCGGAAGAAACAGTATAGTTATTACAGAGACACTTTAATACAAAAAGAGTGTAAATCTGAAAAAGTTAAGCTGAATACTGTTTGTGAAATTTATGACGGAACACATCAAACACCAAAATATACTAACGGTGGAATACCATTTGTGAGTGTAGAAAACATTGATGATTTGTATGGAACACAAAAATTCATTTCGACAGAGGCTTATGCGAAATATAAAATTAAACCCCGCATAGGTGATGTTTTTATGACAAGGATTACTGCAGGGATTATTGGAAAATGTACAGTAGTAGAGCGAAATGATGATTTAGCTTATTATGTTTCGCTGGCATTGTTGCGTCCAAATGCAGATATTCTTGATAGCAAATATTTGAAGTATTATTTGGAAAGTGTTTGGGGCAGAAGAGAATTAAGTAAATGGATTTTGTGGGATGCAACACCTACAAAAATAAATAAGGATGATATTGGAAGAGTGCTTATTTCTGTTCCACCGCTTGATACGCAAAAAAGGTTGGTACAGGTAATCGAACATTTTGATGTTATTTGTACTGACTTGAATATTGGCTTGCCAGGCGAAATCGAAGCACGCCAGAAGCAATATGAATATTATCGAGATTTGCTCTTGACATTTGCTGAAACAGGCAGCACGCTCATGACAGACAGACAGACAGACAGACAGACAGACAGACAGACAGACAGACAGACGGACAGACAGACTGAGCTGAGTGCAATTAAGCTCATTCAATATGTGTTTGGTTATGTTACACTGCCAATGGGAAGTTTATTTGATTTCCGTAATGGATTGAGTAAAGGAAAAGATTTCTTTGGTTCAGGTATTCCTTTTATCCGATATACGGATGTTTATAATAACAGATTTCTTAACGGAGAGGATATTACCGCACTGGTTGAATGCACTCCTGCAGAAATTGAAAAGTTGGGAGTTCACCGTGGAGATGTGTTTTTTACCAGAACGTCAGAGACAGCAGAAGATGTTGGTTGGTCATCGGTAATGCTTGATGATATTGGCGATTGTGTATTTAATGGATTTACCATTAAAGCAACTCCAAAAACAAATTATCTGTTGCCGGAATATTGTGCATTTTGTTTTTCTACGGAAGATTTCCGAAAGTATGTTACAAGCCATTGCGCATTTACAACAAGAGCATCCTTAACAGGAAAAACGATTGCTGAGTATCAGCTTGCTATTCCGAGCATAGAAAAACAATGGGAAATTGTGAAGGTGTTGAATAAATTTCATAGTATTTGCAATGACCTGTCCGCA
>OKSX01000646.1_pt1 | contig 21907 bp, 19 predicted proteins | sample 1606391 | NCBI WGS metagenome assembly OKSX01 (sample SAMEA3879578, study PRJEB24766) | human gut metagenome | biome: human-associated habitat; feature: feces | place: USA | collected 1985/1987
GAGGATAAGCAATACCTTTTTCGGTTATAATCGCAGTTATCAAGTCGTGAGGAGTTACATCAAAAGCCGGATTATAAGCTTTCACCCCTTCAGGAGCCATCCGCGAAGCATACCACATATCCGTAATTTCCTTGGGATTCCGTTCTTCTATCACGATCGAATCCCCATCCGGACAATTCAAATCAATAGTGGATGTCGGACCTAACACATAAAAAGGAATACCGTAATAACGAGCCAGGATCGCCACTCCCGAAGTCCCGATCTTATTAGCCGTATCGCCATTTGCCGCGACCCGGTCGCAACCGACCACGACAGCCTGTACCCAGCCTTTCCGCATGACGGCCGACGCCATATTATCACAAATCAAGGTAACATCCACACCCACCTTCTGCAATTCGTAGGCCGTCAGGCGTGCACCCTGCAACAGCGGACGCGTTTCATCGGCAAACACCTTAAAGCCATATCCACGTTCTTCTCCTAAATAAACCGGAGCGAGAGCCGTTCCATATTCCGATACCGCCAAATGACCGGCATTGCAATGTGTCAGGATTCCCATTCCCGGGCGCAACAAGGACAAGCAGTTCTCTCCTATCTTACGGCAAGCAGCCGCATCTTCCGCCCGGATCGCCTCCGCCTCGACACGCAACAGTTCCACTATTTCCGGAACAGGATTCACAGAATGGGCGACCACAACTTTTTCCATCCGGTCCAAAGCCGCAACCAAGTTGACCGCAGTAGGGCGAGAAGATGCCAGATAATCCTTGATTCGGAGAAACTCACTGCAAAAACCACCATAAGTGTTTGCCGCAATCTGTCGGCTACAAACATAAATGCCATAGGCAGCAGCTATCCCGATAGCCGGCGCCCCGCGCACCTTTAATCTATATATAGCCTCCCAAATCTCTTCTGCAGAAGAAAGGGAAACATAGACTTCAGATCCCGGCAAGCAGGTCTGGTCCAAGATAATCACAGCACTCCCGTCCTGACTCAAACGGACCGTCTTTAAATCTGTTATGTCTACATTCATAAAAGAGAACTATTATGGATGCGAAAATAAGCAATTCCGATGAGATGAAAAATGTTTTGCAGGTTAAAAGTATCCCAACAAGAATCGCTCTTTCAATTCTATCAAATCGTCACTACTATCCCTTCAGTTAGAATAAGATTCGTCCGGCTAGATATAATACCGTAATCGAGCAGTTCCAAACCCAACATTTCCGAAAGATACTGCCAATAATTTTTCGTCGTTCCGACATGTATCTTATCGGTAATCGATGCACCCAAAGTATCTCTCCTGTTTTAATTGAAAAATTTACCGTACCTTTGTACAATTCTTATTCACTGTAAAAATATGGAAATCGCAGCATTAGTTTCGGGAGGAGTAGATAGCTCCGTAGTCGTCTACCAGTTGAAAGAGGCAGGATACGATCCTACCATTTTCTATATCCGTATCGGCATGGAAGATAAAGACGGATATATAGACTGCCCTGCCGAAGAAGATATTGAAATCACCTCTTATATCGCCAAGAAGTACGGTTGCCGGTTTGAAATCGTCTCCTTGCACGACGAATATTGGGATCGTGTCGTGAGCTACACCATTGATTCCGTAAAACGCGGACTCACCCCCAACCCGGATATGATGTGCAATAAATATATCAAATTCGGCTGCTTCGAAGAGAAATGGGGAAAGGATTTCGATAAAATAGCGACCGGTCATTATGCCACGACAACCGAGATAGACGGTAAAGTATGGCTTTCCACCGCCAAGGATCCGGTAAAAGATCAGACCGACTTCCTTGGCCAAATCACCCGTTTGCAAATACAGAAATTAATGTTCCCGATCGGACATCTCATGAAAAGCGAAGTCCGAGCTATAGCCGAACAACAAAAACTACCGAGTGCCAAACGGAAAGACAGCCAGGGAATCTGCTTCTTAGGCAAGATCAACTATAATGATTTCATCGAACGCTACCTGGGCAAACGAACCGGAAAGATCGTCGAACTGGAAACAGGCAAGGTGTTAGGCAAACACAACGGCTACTGGTTCCACACCATCGGACAGCGTAAGGGTTTAGGCTTAAGCGGAGGACCGTGGTTCGTTATCAAAAAGGACATCAAGCGGAACATTATCTATGTTTCCAACGGTTATGATCCGGAAACACAGTACGGCAAGATTATCAACATGCACGGCTTCGACTTCATCACCGAAGACCCATGGGGACAATTTGCGGACGAGAAAGAGATCACTTTCAAGATCCGTCACACACCGGACTTCACACACGGCCGCATCCGTCGCATCGGAGACTTATACCGCATCGAATCCGACAACAAAATCCAAGGAATAGCCCCCGGACAGTACGGAGTAGTCTACGACAAAGACCATCGTCTTTGCCTCGGCAGTGGCATGATTATTGATGAAGAGAAATAGGCAAATCGCTAATTATTATTTTTGGCCGTAATATTCAAATTAAGTAAAGATGGAGGCAACAAGTAAAAAAGAAACGGTAAAAACATAAGTATGACGGTCTATGGGAGTGCCATTATACAATCAGACCGATTATTAGTCTGGAGCCAAAACGAAACAGAGCTTATACTCCTTTTTACCGATACCGGTACGCATGCTGATCCATTCTGACCTATAGATTAAACCAATAATTCATCTTAATCATATCAAGCGAGAAGGTTCTCGCTCTTTTTCATGCAGACAAAGTTAAGAATTATATGGAAATAAAAAGGCTGCTCATCCCGCAGGATTGCAGCCTTTCCTTGATATATGCATTAATTAAATAGTATACAGAGAACTGATAGATTCACCACTACAAACACGACGGATGGCTTCGGCAAACATATCGGCAACAGACAGCACTTTCACCTTTTCGCATTTCTTTGCATAAGGGATAGAATCCGTAAAGATCATTTCAGTCAAAGCAGACTGGTCTACACGTGTGGAAGCCGGGTCGGACATAACGGCATGACTGGCGATGGCACGCACGGATTTAGCACCGTTTTCGAGCATCAGGTTGGCAGCCTTCGTAATAGTACCGGCCGTATCCACCATATCGTCGATCAAAAGTACATCCAAACCTTTCACATCACCGATGATACGCATTTCGGCCACTTCATTGGCACGCAGACGTGACTTGTGGCAAATAACCATCGGCAAACCCAGGTATTTGGAATAACTGCTGGCACGTTTAGTTCCTCCAACATCCGGTGTAGCGATACACAGGTTATCCAGAGGCAATGATGTTTTGATGTAATCCAGGAAAATGGAAGAAGCATACAAGTGGTCGACCGGAACATTAAAGAATCCCTGAATCTGATCGGCATGCAGGTCCATCGTAATCAAGCGGTCGATACCGGCAGTACTCAGCATGTCTGCGATCAGCTTGGCCCCGATAGAAACACGCGGTTTATCTTTTCTATCCTGACGTGCCCAACCGAAATAAGGAATAACTGCGATTACAGAGTGTGCTGAAGCACGCTTGGCAGCATCGATCATCAGGAGAAGCTCCATCAGATTATCAGAGTTAGGAAACGTTGATTGTACCAGGAATACATCGCGACCGCGAATCGACTCTTCATAAGAGACGGCAAATTCACCATCGGCAAAGTGTTGAATGTTCATCTGTCCCAGCGGACAACCAAGACTATTGCAAATTTTCTCTGCAAGATACCGGGAGTTAGTTCCCGAAAACACCAAGAAAGGAGTTTGTGCACTCATTATTCCGAATATTTATCTTAAGTAAATAGATTTGAATTGTGAGTGCAAAGGTACAAAACAATTATGATTTATGATTTATGATTTATGATTTATTACCAAACACATCGGTCAGAGCAGATCATAAATCACAAACCATAAATCATAAATCAATATGTAAACTTCAGTAAACGACCGGAATAAGCAGGTATAACGACCTGATAGGGCCAAGCAGCCGTCAATGTGCTGATACAGTTCTCTCCAGTCATCAGATCGGTCTGTACGGCAGCTTTGTTGTCCCCGAAATCAAGTGCCTTGAATGCCTCGTCAGGAATTTGGATGCGTACCGTCTGCTCTGCCTTGTCAAAGTTGACCACCACCAACAACACTTCATTCTGATATTTACGCATGAACACGAATTGACGGTGTGAATTAAAATACGGATTGCTCAGGTTTGCATACATCAAATCATAGAAAACTCCTTCCGTGATAACCCGTTCGGACTTTGATATATTCAAGATCTTTGCGTACACCTCGCGCAACTGCCGTTGTTCGGCAGTCAGTTTGCCGCCATCGAAAGCTCCCTCGTTTATCCAGTTACGCAAGCTGGCAAGACTCCAGTAATCAAAAATCGTCGTGCGCCCATCACGTCCGCTGAACCCTTCATCGTCCATTCCCGGCTCTCCTAACTCCTGTCCGCTGTAGATCATCACCGGATTGGTATTCATCATAGCCGACACGATCATCCCCGGAATTCCCGGACGCGGATCACCGGCAAAGAAGTAAGAAGCGATACGCTGCTCGTCATGGTTTTCAAGGAAGTTCAACATATTATGCTGGATGCCTTCGAGTGACTGCCAGCATCCGGAGATATTGCTTGCCGGAGCCTGGTTACACATGACCGCCCGTACCGTATCGTACAGTCCGACCTTATCATACAAATAATCAAAATGTCCGTTCCAGATATAATTGCGATATTCTGCCGGATTATAAACTTCGGCAATAAAACAAACATCATAAGCCTGTTTCACCTTCGGGATCACCCAGTTCCAGAATTCAACCGGAACCATTTCCGCCATATCGCACCGGAAACCGTCTATCCCTTTTTCCGCCCAGAAAAGCAGGATATCCAGCATCTTCGCCCATGTATTGGGAACCGGATCAAAATGCAGGGTACGGCCGTTCACATAATCAACACCATAATTCAGCTTGACCGTCTCATACCAGTCGTTTTGTCCGGGACAGGTACTGAAGCAATCATTCCCCGTGACTTTCGCCGGAAATTCACTATATTCAAAATCTTCCTGCTGAGCACCGAATTGCAGACACAAAGTCTGCCCCGGTATATAATAGAAATTATTATTAGGATCGAAAGCTTTCGAAGTATTGTCTTTTTGCCCCAAGTCTTCCACATATGCCATCTTGGCATCCGAATAATACTGGCGGGCCACATGATTAGGTACGAAATCGATGATTACTTTCATTCCGGCTTCATGCGTCCTTCTGACCAGCGATTCGAATTCTTTCATACGGTCAGGCACATTATCGGCCAGGTCCGGGTCTATATCATAATAATCTTTGATCGCATAAGGCGAGCCGGCATTCCCCTTTACGACTGCCGCATGGTCTCTTCGTATCTGGTAAGCCGTATAATCAGTATTCGTTGCATGTTCGATCACTCCGGTATACCAGATATGGGTGGTTCCCAACTCCTTAATCTTGGACAAAGCAACCGGCGTAAAGTCCGAAAACTTTCCTACTCCGTTTTCAACTTTACTTCCATTCTTCACCAGGGATGATTTCATATTTCCAAACCAACGTGGAAAGACCTGATATATTACCATCTTATTTGCCTGTTTCATCGCGTTATTTGCCAACTTAGTTAATATTTGGGGTGAACACCGGAACTTCCGGAAAAAACTATGGCATCAAGGCGTTGTTTCTTCTTGCCATAATAGCGTTCACCAAGGTTTCATATTTATTTTCTTTTATCACGACCTCGAATGCCCGGATCGCCGCAGCATATCCGATACTCGCGATCTCATCCACATTTTCCAGATCGAATGTCTTATACATACCGAACTCCTCCGCCTCGATCAGGACATCGCACATCTCGCGGTCCTCCAACGTGTTCGCCCGGAACATATAGTGGTAGGAACGTTCCGCGATATGGAAAATCGTCTGCTTGTACTTTTGCGGGACAAGGGGACTGACATTCACACCGATGATACGCTCACACTCTTCACGGATGATCGAAACCGGGAAATTATGGAAAAGACCTCCGTCAACATAATGCACTCCGTTTATCACGACCGGGCTAAAGATAATCGGAATACTACAGGAAGCGGTCACCGCCTCTACGATGGGACCGCTACGAAACTCATGGCTCTCGCCATTGTCAAGATCGGTCGCCACGACAACCAGAGGAGTTTTCAGCTCTTCAAACGTTTTAGCCCTCAAATGACGACGAAGAAAATAGCGGAACCGCTTGCTGTCGAACAATCCCGATTTCGGGATTTGCAACTGGGCGAATTCGGAGAACTCACGACCGGTAAAGAGTTCTTTAATTTCGTCGGACGTATAGCCATCGGCAAACAAAGCACCCATCAACGAACCGACACTCGTACCAACGATGATATCCGGCTTCAGACCGCATTCTTCCAGTAATCTAAAAACTCCGATATGAGCGAAACCTTTCGCTCCTCCTCCGCTCAGAGCCAAGCCTAATTTATAGGCATTATGGTTCGTTTCTTCCGTCATTTGCGTTTTCATTCTTATTCTGTGACAAATATGCTGTTTTTTTTAGAATGAAACATTATTATTTACGAAAAAGTTTCTCTACTTCTTTATTTTTGTTATATTTACAGATGAACAATAAAGGATCGTAAGACGCTAAGTGTCAAAACGATTAAATTCGTATTAATTTTAAATCTCATTGCTATGATTACACCTATTTTTTGGATCATACCGGTAGCCTCCATCCTGGCACTGGTATTTGCTTGGTTCTTCTTCAGGCAGATGATGAAAGAGAGTGAAGGGACGGAGTTAATGGCAAAAATAGCCCGGCACGTACGCAAAGGGGCTATGTCATACCTGAAACAACAATACAAGGTTGTCGCTTCGGTGTTTCTCGCCCTGGTGGTTTTGTTCTCCATCATGGCGTATGGATTCGGAGTACAAAACGAATGGGTTCCGATCGCTTTCCTGACCGGCGGTTTCTTCTCTGGCCTTGCCGGTTTCTTAGGAATGAAGACGGCTACTTACGCATCCGCCCGTACCGCCAATGCCGCCCGGTCGTCTTTGAATAGCGGCTTGCAGGTTGCTTTCAGGAGCGGTGCCGTAATGGGGCTGGTTGTCGTCGGCCTCGGCTTGCTGGACATTTCGTTCTGGTACATATTATTGAATATCTGCATTCCGGCAGAAACGATGGATGCCACACACAAACTGACCATCATAACCACCACCATGCTGACCTTCGGTATGGGAGCTTCCACACAGGCACTCTTCGCCCGTGTCGGCGGTGGTATCTACACAAAAGCAGCCGATGTCGGAGCCGACCTGGTCGGCAAAGTCGAAGCCGGCATCCCCGAAGACGACCCGCGCAACCCCGCCGTCATCGCCGACAACGTGGGCGACAACGTGGGCGACGTGGCCGGCATGGGCGCCGACCTTTACGAGAGCTATTGCGGCTCTATCCTTGCCACAGCGGCCCTCGGTGCTGCTGCCTTCATCCATTCGGGAGACACGCTGATGCAGTTCAAAGCGGTTATAGCTCCGATGCTGATTGCGGCTGTGGGAATCATTCTCTCCATTATAGGTATCTTTTCGGTGCGCACCAAAGAGGATGCCAAAATGAAAGACTTATTGAATTCGCTTGCTTTCGGCACGAATTTGAGTTCGGTACTGATAGTCGTTGCCACTTTCCTTGTTCTTTGGCTGTTGAAGCTGGACAACTGGATGTGGATTTCCTGCTCGGTGGTTGTAGGCCTGATAGTAGGTATCGTTATCGGACGTTCTACGGAATATTATACTTCCCAGTCCTATCGTCCTACTCAGAAGCTGAGTGAAAGCGGTAAGACGGGGCCGGCCACTGTCATCATTTCCGGTATCGGTTTGGGCATGCTTTCCACTGCTATTCCGGTCATTGCCGTAGTTGTAGGCATTATAGCCTCTTATCTTTTTGCTGCCGGTTTTGATTTTTCCAATGTAGGCTTGGGGCTCTACGGCATCGGTATAGCTGCCGTAGGTATGCTCTCCACTTTGGGCATTACGTTGGCTACGGATGCTTATGGACCTATTGCCGACAATGCCGGTGGCAATGCCGAAATGTCCGGTCTGGGCGAGGAAGTGCGCAAGCGTACCGATGCGCTCGATTCTCTGGGTAATACAACAGCCGCTACGGGTAAGGGGTTTGCCATCGGCTCTGCCGCGTTGACGGGACTCGCCCTGCTTGCGTCCTACATAGAAGAGATTCGTATCGGACTGACGCGTTTGGGTGCTACCGACATTTCTGTGGGTGGTGAGACGGTATCGGTGCAGGATGCCACCTTCTTCGATTTCATGCACCATTATGATGTAACGCTGATGAATCCGAAAGTGCTTTCGGGAATGTTTCTTGGCAGTATGATGGCTTTCTTGTTCTGTGGCCTGACAATGAATGCCGTAGGTCGTGCCGCTGCGCACATGGTGGATGAAGTGCGCCGCCAGTTCCGCGAAATAAAAGGTATCCTTACCGGTGAGACGGAGCCTGATTATGAACGTTGTGTGGCCATTTCCACAAAAGGCGCGCAACGCGAAATGGTGGTTCCGTCATTGATAGCAATCATCGCTCCTATCCTGACCGGACTGATCTTCGGTGTGCCCGGTGTGCTGGGATTGCTTATTGGCGGACTTAGCAGCGGATTCGTGCTTGCTATCTTTATGGCGAATGCCGGTGGTGCGTGGGATAATGCCAAGAAATACGTAGAGGAAGGAAATTTCGGCGGAAAAGGCAGTGAGGTGCATAAAGCCACCGTTGTGGGGGATACGGTAGGCGACCCGTTTAAAGATACTTCCGGTCCGAGCCTTAACATTCTTATCAAACTGATGAGCATGGTGGCTATCGTAATGGCAGGCCTTACTGTTGCTTGGAGCGTGTTCTAAACCTACAATATTCGTCTTGTAAGACGAAATTATTCATCCTATGGGACGGATTTATTCCTCCCATGGGATGATTTTTTTTATCTCATGAGACAAATATATTTGTTCTGTGGGACGGATCTGCTTCCGATAGGAAGCCTTATCCGCTCCCGGCTTATATCGAACAAAACAAGGTTACCAAGAACGGTACGCTGAAGTCGACCACAAATCCGTGGAATATGGAGACTACGACGAATTGCTGTCCGGCGGTACGGGTGATTATCGGGAGTGTGGTGTCCATTGTCGTAGCTCCCCCCGCCGAGATGGGAGCTAAGTTACCGAACCAGCGCACCAGCAACGGTGCAGCCAATAAGGTGAGTATCTCGCGGCTGATATTGGCAAGCAGTGCAATGGTTCCCAGTTCGGCTCCTTTGTATTCGGTGATGAAGATGCTGGAGAGTGAATAATATCCGAAGCCCGAACCTACTGCCAGGCAATCGGTCAGCGAGCGGTGAGTCAGGATGAGGCTGACTACTGCTGAACCTGCCAGTGTGCCCAGTATCGTCATGATGGGCAGGAAAACCAGTCGCGGATTGAGCGAACGGAAGTTCTTCAATGTTTGCGGGTCATTGCCCACACTTAATCCCACGCTGAACATCAGTGCACAAAGAGCGTAGAAGCTGATCCGGCTGTCCATGACTATGTCAATGGGTATCAGATGGGAAACTCCGCAAAACGTACCTAGCACGAAGAAACCGATTATGATAAGACTGCCTTTCATGCCGCTTCTCCTTTCTTCTTATATAAAGCCTTCCATAATGCCCAGGCAGCAATGACACTTCCCAAAGTTCCGCCCAAGGTCAGTATGATTGCTTCAATCCCTATGGTGTGCAGCCCTTTGATGATTTGTTCGTTTCCGCCTACTTCAACTCCGAGAATGAAAAGCAGCACCCAGATCAGTACGGTAATGACATTGTGGATTCTGCACAAATTTTTTCTTCGTAAGAGATAGCCCAGCAACATTCCTGTGAGCATCAGTCCGATAATTATAAACATGTCTGTTGTCTTTTTATTTGCCGGCAAAGATAATCATATTATTTATTCTCTTTAAAACTCCCGTTTACTTATGAAAAGATTTATCTTTGTGTGCTCTAATGTAGTGATATATGCTGTTACCTTATTTGAACAAAGAACTGATAGAAGCCGGTTGTGACGAAGCCGGGCGTGGCTGCCTTGCGGGAGCTGTTTATGCTGCCGCCGTTATCTTGCCCAAAGACTTCAAGAACGAATTGCTGAACGACTCCAAACAACTTACCGAAAAGCAACGGTATGCCCTGCGTGAAGTTATAGAAAAAGAGGCTTTGGCGTGGGCGGTGGGAGTTGTCTCTCCGGAGGAAATTGATAAGATAAACATCCTGAACGCCTCTTTTCTCGCCATGCATCGTGCTGTCGACCGGTTGCAGTTGCGTCCGCAGCATCTGCTCATCGACGGAAACCGCTTTAAGAAATACCGGGAACTGCCGCATACGACCGTTGTAAAAGGTGATGGCAAATATCTTTCCATTGCGGCTGCCTCCATTCTTGCCAAGACCTATCGCGATGATTATATGAACCGGCTGCATGAAGAATACCCTTATTACGACTGGAATCATAATAAGGGCTATCCCACGAAAAAACATCGGGCGGCGATTGCTGAACGGGGAACTTCCCCCTATCATCGCATGACCTTTAACCTGCTGGGCGACGGACAGTTGGAACTTCCTTTTTTATAAATGCTGCTCTAATAAATCTATCCGTTTACATAGGAGGTCAATAATTCTGCTATTGGCTTTGATGAGTTCACGAAGGTCATCGTAGTTGGGGACGGCATTCCCATTTTCATTGTTATTGTCAGAATATGAGTGCATATTCTTGCTGATGTGACTAAATAATGCTAAAGCGGATATACCCAGTACTTTTGCAATCTTGTCCAACCTTGTCAGTGTTAGGTCAGTTTCTCCATACTCAATTTTGCAGTAGGCGCTTGTGGAGAGATTTAATTTCTCGCTCATCTGTTCTTGAGTTAAATTCTTTTCCAAGCGTAACAATTGCAATTGTTGGCCTGCAATTTTCTTTAGTTTTCTTTCCATTCTGTTTGCATTTCGGATAGTAGTATCCATTTATTGGGTAAATGTAATAAAATTAGTGGACATACGCAATATTAAAATGTGTTTATCTTTGTTAGCGAAGAGAAACACATATGTATGACCGATGAATACAGTGGAATATCATTGTTAAGTAAACGGAAAGATAGATTACACATTTATTATAAACCCTGAAACAGGGACGGTATCTCTGCTTCATATTAACAATTACAAGTTATGAAAAAGTATTTATTTGTTTTATTGGGTCTTTTGGTCTTTAGTGCTACCACTGTTTATGCTCAGGAGTTAACAGAAAAAGAGAAAGAAAGACAAGAGAAAGAGGCGAAAAAACAGGCTAAAGAGAATGCCAAGAAAGAAGCTAAATTAAAGAAAGCCGCTAAAAAGGATGCCAAGATTGCTCAATTGCGTACAGAATATGAAGAGTTTTTGGTAGAGTGGACACCGATTGAAGCCAATATCGGTATTGCAGAAGTTGATACTTTCTTTGTGCACACGAATGAGTTGTTTGCTTTGTTGCAACAGGTGGAGGAGAATACTGCTTTCATAGAAATGGTTCCCGAACCTTACTTTGATGAAGAAATGGGAGTGACAGACACGATTTGGAATGCCAAAAACAAGAAAACAGATGAGCCTATAGCCAAGAATGACGCATTGAAAGTATATAGCATCGCTACTTTGAATTTGACGGAAGCTGCTGCTCGCGGGGTTTCTCTTACTGCCGAGAGCGTATCGGCGCTGGCTTCCCTGACTTCAGACCCATTGAAAGCATTGACCATTGGGAAAAAAGTGAAGCAGGCTACGAAAGCCATCAAGATGTCTGTGAATGTGATTCCACTGATTCAGCGCAATATCAAAGAAAATACGGAGAAGCTGAAATATAAGAAAGCCAATGAAGGCCAGGAAGTTAAAGAAGAATAGTTGTAAATTGGGAATAGCATGATGAGAAAGATAATTTTATTGTTTGTAATGATTACTCTTGCTTTGGGCGTTTTTGCTCAAAGCAAGGGTAAAAATGCCATGACTTTACGTCTTGTGGATATTAAGGTAACGGATGGGGCCTTGGTGAATATTGCTAAAGAGCAGGAGGCTAAAGGAAATACCAAGCCTATGGATATGATTCGCATTTATGAGGGGAATGTACGTGCCAAATTGGATGAGGTGGCAAAGGCCAGCGGACGTTTTGAAATATCCGATGAAAACACATTGGATGCACTGACTCGGGATGCAGAAGCCAGTTTATTTATGAAGATGTCCAGAGCAGAAAAAATAGAGTATGTATCTTCCAAGCAAAATGACTATACACTTTCTTGTGATATAGGCAGTTGCCAGTTTACCCGCAAGGCGGGTGGGGCAGGCTATTCTTGCGTACTTCGTCTGAAAGTCAGTATCAGTGATGCACGCGATTCCACTGCGGCTGCATTGATTTCACGTGAATTCATCAGTGATATAAAGAAAACTGCTATCCGTCCCAACAGAAATGCCGCTTGTCAAGAGGCTCTGTCTACTTTAACGGAACCTTTAACGGATTTCTTTCTGAATAACATTCCGGTATACGGGCTTTTAGGTTATGAGGGGGGTGAATATATCATTACTTGCGGTGAGAATCTGAATATAAGGAAAGGAGATCAGTTTCAGGTTTCTTTGGTAAAATATAATGGAGGGGAACGCCAGAGTGAAGTGGTCGGTGAGGTGAAAGTACAGGATCTGCGGGCATCCACTTCCGCAATTTCTTTTTCTGAAGGTAAGGATCGGGTAATAGAGCTGATTCCTACATTGGATGTCAACAGTTTCTTGCAATGTAGACTATTATTATTAAAATCTCGTTGATATATGAAGAAAGTTTTGATTTTTTCTTTTTTCTGTTCGCTGTTCCTTACGGTGTCTTTTGCTCAAAAAGTGAAACCGGTGAATTATGGCGGCTCAGTAAATTTAATAGAGGTGAGAGGGCGTGGCTATGATGCAGTATTGGTGCTTCGTACGCTGGGTTACGGTAAAAACGATGCTTTGGCGCAGGAAGATGCGGAGGTACGTGTAATACGCGCTTTGCTGTATTCCGGTTTCTCGAAGGATTATCCTGCAGTAATTTCAATGTCGGAAACGGAAGCTGAAACAAAGAGCCAGGGCAAGTTACTCGCCTTTTTTGAGAATAAAGAGTATAAGGATTGTATAAGTTCGGTAAAGCCTATGGGAAAGCTGGACAAGGTAAAGGGCGAAAAGGTGAAGAAAAAGCCCTTTGATGTTACAGTCAATTACTATGTTCTGAAAAATAAGATAGCAAACATGAATTTTGACTCGTTTGGGTTTTGATTAATATAGATGATTATGAGAAGAAGATTTGTTTTCTTTTTAAGCATGTTTTTGCCGCTGTGTCTTTTTGCTCAGGGCAATCAGGCGAGACAGCCGAATGTAATGGTGGTTCCGTTTGTTGAACCCGGCGAAGGGGAAAATGACCGTATAAAAGATGCGGTTTTGAATGATGAGGCTGTGCCCTTGGCTCTTTCCAAAATAAAGGAGCAGTTCAATTTGCGTAATTTCAAGACGATTGACTTTATGACAGAGTTTCAAAGGGTACAGAATCGTGCTTATGCGGCATCAGCGTTGAATGCTAAGTCTACCGGATTGCAAACCTATGTAGATGGAGCGCGGGCGGATATCTATGTGACGGTGAAAATTACCAAAGAAGATTTTGAAGGCGGTGCTTCCAATGTCACCCTTTTGATGGAGGCAAAAGAGCGTGAGACCGGTTTCTCGCTGGCTAATGCGAGTATTGTGAGCGACCGTTTCCGCGCATCTAAAAAGGAACTGACAGAATATGCCCTGGAAGGTATTTCAGAAAATTTCTTCAATCAGCTGAAACAAGCCTTTCGCGATATGGTGAACAATGGGAGGGAGGTGAACATAACCGTTAATGTTGATGAAAACTGTGACTTCGATATGGAAAACGATGTTGTCGGTATAAAAGATATGACTCTGAGTGACGAACTTGATGAGTGGGTACTTGAAAATGCCTTTAAAGGTAATGGTGAAATTCGTTCGGGGGGTAATGGTCTGAATGTTTATATGCGTGTGCCGGTATATGATCCCGAAACGGGGAGGCCACGTTCCATAAAATCGGAGACAGGTAAGTTGAGAAGGTTTGCATCAAGCCTGTTGAAAGACAAAGGTTATACGGTCAGTGAAAAAGCGGCTTCTGGGCAGTATATACAGCTTTTAATTCAAAATTCCAGAGAATAACATTGGGCTGAATGTCCGGCAGGTATTGGTGGATACAATAACATAGCCGGGCATTTGCTTTTTAATAATTATGAGTATGAAGAGATTCTTATTTCTATTGGTGACAGGCTTCTGTGCTATTCAGCTTTTGGGGCAAACGGTTAATTTCTCTGTGCAACCTTTGTCTGAGGGGAGTGAGTTATCCGCAGCATCGCAAGAGATGCTTCAGAATAAGCTGAAACAGATTATTACCCGCAACAGTGCGGGTGCGGCAAATGACTATAATGTTTTTGTCATAGAACCTTTGATAATGGTGGTTGATAAGCAGTCCACGTCAGGGCTGATGCGTAATACTACTCTTGTAAAGGGGGAGTTGACGTTAGTGGCCAAAAATAAAGTGGACGGAAGCATGTATCACAGTGCGGTAGTGGCTGTGTCCGGACAAGCGGCAGAAGGCGCCGACCCTTATAAGGCTATGATTATGGGCATTCGTGCCACCGATCCGATTTATACCCGTTTCATCCGTATAGCCCGCCAGAAGATACAAGATTATTATGCCGTTAATTGTGCAACTATACTTCAAAAAGCTCAAAGCCTTTATAGCTTGAAGAGGTATGAGGAAGCTTTGAGCTATCTTTCTGCGATTTCAGAGAGTGTACCTTGTTATGAGCAGGCTTCCGTACTTCAGGCGGAGCTTGCACAGTATGTACCCGGTACACAGCCCGATACGGTGATTATAGAGAAAGTGATTGAGAAACCTGTCGAGGTGGAAAAGATTGTGGAAGTTGAAAAGATAGTGGAGAAGCCCGTTGTCGTGGAAAAGGTCATTGAAAAGCCTGTGATCGTAGAGAAACCGGTTGTTCGGGAAACTCCGAAGACAGAATGTGAAATAACTTTTTCCACTAATAAACTGCAGTTTATTGTATTGAAATGTTATGGTGATGTTGCACAACAGCGTATTACAATCTTGGCTGAGATGACTAATCTGGATACAGGCCGGAATACGGAGGAGTATCTGCGGGTAAATTCGGCTGTGACCGACAATGGTGCGGAATGTAGCAACTTTGAGATTCAGAATGGACATTGGATGAAAATGCCGCCTCGCGTGAAGCTCCGTCGTGAATTCTATGTTACGAAGGTCTTTGATAAATTTCCAGCTTTCTCTTATGTGGAGTTGAAGATTGCAGATACTCAGGTTTATATTCGTAATCTGCCTATACGGTGGCAATAAAAAATAGATGCTTATGAAACGATTGATGTGGGTGATTTGTGCATTGTTGCTGGCAGCAGGCATGAACGCCCAAACTAAAGTGATGGAGAAGAGTGCCAAGAAAGTTCCGGGATGGATGAATACTGCCGTAGATGACTACTTGATAGTTTCTGTAACCGTCGGTTCTTTGGCAGAAGGACAGTCGAAAGTGTTACAGGAAATTACGGAACGTATTATTCAGGCTGTGGCAAATAACGTATCTGTATCCAAAGAGAATGTCCTTTCGGAAGTGAATACGGATGGAAATATTGAGTCCTCGGATGCTTTTATGCAGGTATCTAAGATGAAATCGGCAAATCTTCCTTTTCTGAAAGGTATCTCTCTTTCTAATGTAGAAGAAATCTATTGGGAAAAGGTACAGGATAAATCCACGAAAAAGGAATATTATAACTATTCGGTGAAATATCCGTTCTCAAAGGCGGAGCAGCGTAAGTTGGTGGCAGAGTTCGAGGCGTTGGATGCAGAGAAGGTGGCGCAATACAAGGCGTTGGAACAGAAAGTACATTCGATAGAGTCGGTGGATGAAATCAAACAAGCTGTTTTGGAGTTGAATACCTTATCCGAGTACTTTTTTGATGCTGTGCGTTTGAGTCAGGTGAGGGGTTTAATCAGCCGCTATAACGAACTCTATAAAGCGATTTCCGTAACCGGAACTTTTCTTGAGGATGGGAAATACCAATGCCAAGTATTGCTTGAGGGCAGTCCGGTAAAAGTGTCTGCAGTTCCAAAGGCTACTTCTAACTGTGCCAGCCAGGTCAGTGTCCGGCCTGATAATGGCAGGTTTATTATTGCTTATAATGCGGTAGACTGCTTGCCCGAAGAGGAGAACTTGTTGGACATTACGTTTGTCATTAATGGGAAACGTATCCAGCACCGGGCTTTTTTGAATGAATCGGGAGCAAGTGGAGTCTCTTTTTCGGTAGTGCCCGAAGGGAAATTGGTTCTCACCGCCGATTCCGTAGTGTCTGCCGACAGGAAATTGTTCAATATCAATATCCGTCTCACGCTCAACAATCGCGGAGGCACTCCTTTTGGATTGAAATCACTGGAGCTTCATATACCGGAGATTTCCACTCCTGTCATTTTTGACGACATTGATGGAGTGTACAAAACCAAAGGCATCGTTCAGATTAAGGCATTGGCCGAGGGAGAGTTCACTGCAAGGGAGAAGAAAAGTTCGGCTTTCTCTTTTGCGAAGGGATCCATTACGCTTGTCAACCCGTTGACAGGCGCTGTGGAACGTACCCAGCTTTCCTTACCCTATGTCACAAATTGGGAATAAAGAAGCAAAGTCATAATATTAACTATTAAATTGAAATGATCATGAAAAGAAGTTTTGCATTTTTTGCGCTTGTTTGCGCTATACTTTTCGGATGTGTGGCAACTGCCGGTGCACAATCTAAAGCACTGAAGAAAGATGTCAAGAAGAGAGTGAAAGAATTGAAAAAAGAAGGATGGAAACCTTTGGCGAGTTCTTCTACTTTGGAATATGCTTTCTCTAAATACCGTACTTATCTGGAAGAGGATTCTGAAAACCGTATTGAGTTGGTAGGTATCGCTATTGGTAAGAATGTCAAGATTGGCAGGGAGAATGCCATAATGAATGGTATTACCAGCTATGCTTCCCGGGCAAAGGCACAGGTGGTAGGCAAAATGAAGACCTTGCTTTCCTCTTCGGCAACCGATGCTCCGGAAGAAGAGATTGATAAGTTCGGTGCTGCCTATCAGTCAGCGGTGAATACAAAGATTGCCGGACTGGTAAAACAACATCTTGTCTTAGTGAAGGACAATAAGGATGGAAGCAAAGAATTTAATGTTTATATGTCCATTGATGAGGCTCAGGCAAAGAAGGCCAGAGAGGCGGCTGCGCTGGAAGCCAAAAAAAATGCGGCTTTGGGAGACTTGTCACAGAAAGTGGAAGAGTTTATTGGTGAGCCGGTAGAGGAATACTAATAACCGTTTTTTCAGTTGTTTAAAAATATGCGACCATGAAGAAAACAGGAGCTTTTATTGCGGGGCTTTTCCTTTCTTTAGCCGGAATGGCTCAAGAAAACAAGGGAGGCATATCTGACTTTATGAAGGAAGAGATAGCGGATTTTGATAAGTTTATGGATGATGCAGATAAAGAATTCATCGATTTCATGCGTAATCCCTGGAAAGAGTTTGAGTCAGAGAAGCCTGTGGTGAAACGAGTAAAGCCTGAACCTGTGGAGCCGGTTGTATATGATGAGAACGTTACACCGAGAGATGCCAAGCCGGTATGCCTTACGATTGAGGAAATATTGGACATGACTACTTCGGAAGGTGGACATAAGTCTGTGATACAGCTGAATGATATAGATAAAATTACTTTTGACAAACCAGAAGTGATTGTCAAAAAGAAAAAAGACCCCAAGGTTATTATTATCGAAGAGAAAACGGCGGATAAGCCATCGGTACAGCCTGAAAAGGAACCGGTAGTCAAGGTTCCCGAACCGGAGTCTGTCGTTTCTCCTTTCATTATCTCTCAACCTGTAGTTGAGCCGAAACGTCCTGCCGGTACATCTGTCAAGAACTCTCCGTTGTATACTGCCCAAGCCGGCCGCAGCAAGATAGCCTATGTCGGAGAGTCTTTTTATCTAAGCGATGCATTGAGTGGTAGATGCCGCCTGAACGGATTGGATGAAAATGCCATTGCCGACGCTTACGAAACGTTATGCAGTTCAGATTACAAATCATTGGTAGCAGACTGCGGGCAGATAAAAAAGGATTTACAACTGAATGATTGGGGTATGTTCATGCTGATACGGCAGATTTCAGATACCTATTGCGCTACAGCCAACGAAAGTATTGTCATGCAGCAGTTCTTGCTGAATGAAATGGGGTATAAGGCACGTATGGCGCGAAAGGCTACGGGAGACAAGGTAATGTTGTTTGTGGCTACGGATTGCAACATTTATGCACGTCCTTATATCACATTGGAAGGACGGAACTATTACAACATGAGTGAAGATAATACGCAGTGCCGCTTCTATATGTGTCCCAAGGATTCGCCGAAGGCAAAGAAAGCAGTAGGAATGCGTCTGGATGCAACTCCTAACTTTTCGGGTACAGTCACTACCTTTACTCGATATGCACAGGGAAGTGCAGCCAAAGTGACGGTGGATGTTTCCAAAACTCTTGTCGATTTCTATAAGAGCTATCCCCAATGCGATTACAGTGTTTACTTCAACGCTATGGTCAATGGCAGTGTGGAAAACGAACTCATATCTTCTTTGGCCCCTTTGTTGCAAGGCAAGAGTGAAGCTGATGCAGCAAATATTCTCATAAACTTTGTGCAGACCGCTTTTCAGTATCAGACGGATGAGCAACAGTTTGGCTATGAAAAGCCATTCTTTGTGGAAGAACTTTTTTATTATCCTTACTCCGATTGTGAGGACCGTTCCATGTTATTCTCTTATTTAGTCAGAAAGTTACTGGGGCTTGACGTTGTGTTGCTGGACTATCCCAATCATATAGCGACAGCTGTCTGTTTCAAGGGAAACGTCGGTGGGGATTACCTCATGGTGAATGGACGGAAATATACGGTATGCGACCCTACTTACATTGGGGCCTCCATCGGCATGACAATGCCGAAGTTTAAGACTGTAGCGGCGAAAGTGCTGCGATACTGACATGGGAGGGATTAAGTGGTTTTTAGAACCACTTAATCTTTCTGAACCATATAAAGGTCACCGCCGATAAGATTGCCGATAGCAAGATAATGAATACGAACGCATGTGGAAAACCGTCTAAATGTATATCCACATTCATCCCGTAGAAGCTGGCTATCAATGTGGGTATCATCAGCGTGATGGAGAGGCTCGTCATGCGTTTCATGATTGCGTTCACGTTATTGGATATGATGGAAGCGAAAGCATCCATTGTTCCGGTGAGGATGTCGCTGTAAATATTCACAGTGTTGTAAGCCTGTTTCAGTTCGATGACCACGTCCTCCAGCAGTTCCAGATCAAGATAGTCCGTATCCTGAAAGATGTTCTTCAGCCGTCCTATCATGACTTCGTTGCCGCGGATGGAAGTGTTGAAGTACACCAGCGTCTTTTGCAGCTTCATTAATTGAAGAAGGTCTTCGTTGCGGATACTCTTTTCCAGTTCTTTTTCGGCGGTGGTTACGTCGTTGTTGATTTGTTTCAGATATTTCAGGAACCATACGGCAGAGGAATATATGATTCGCAGAATCAGCGTCAGCTTATTGTTGACGGCAATGCCTTTGCGGCGGGTGTGCTGTATGAAGTCCGGTATCAGTTCGGTGTGGTGATAGCATACGGAAACGATGATATCATTGTTCGTAATGATGCCTATGGGCACTGTGATGAACGGAATTCCATGCTGGCTGCTTTGCATCGGGATGCGAAGTATGGTCAGCAGCCAATTGCCTTCCGTCTCCGTACGCGGACGTTCGTCCGTATCGGCTATGTCATTAAGAAATGATTCGGGTACGTTGAGAGTTTGAGTTAGAAATTCAAAGTCATCATTATTTGGGCATACTACATTTACCCAGCTGTTAGGAAGCCATTGAGCTTTTTCCACAAAGCCGGCTTCACAATAAAGATACGTTCTCATCTTATTGCCTCCTTTCGTTTGTTTTACACGAGCAGAGGCATCAGGTTTCAATGACTCTGTTCGCTTTAATTAATACTAGTTGTGCACGTTCGCGGGTTTGAATCGTCCATATTTCTATGATTTTAATTTAAAAGCGATGCAAAGGTACGGAAAAATGAAGAGGGTTCCGCCCTTTGTATCGCTTTTTTTGATATTCTTTTATTTGTGCCCTTTATTTAGAGGCTCCGATCCTATTCTGCTTTTCCTTCGAAATGATTATCCAGATATTTCCTGATATTGTAACTGCTTAAACGCTCTTTGGATATGCTGCCATCTTTTTCAACAAGTTCATAGTGTGGAATACCATTGAACTGGAATAGTTGACGCAGATAATTGAACTCTGCCTCCGAAACATAATAACAGGCTTCTCCTTTTAGATTCTTCCCTATATATTTTTTGTAGTCTTTCTCGGGCGAATCTTTCTGACTTGTGATATAGATGAATTGAAACTCCGGATGATCTTTATATTTTTTGCGTAAATCGGCAGTTGCCTCTATTCCTGCACGACAAGGGCCACAAGTCGTTGCCCAGAAATCGACAAACAGAACCTTACCTGAATGATTCTTTATGATGTTGCGGAATACTTCAGTCGCTTTTCCATCAGGCAACTGATAAGATCTTGCCCTATCTTTCGGGTGTGTCTTTTCCAGCACTCGTTCAGCTTCTGATGCGAGAAACGGTTCGGTGAATATTTGTTTGATGCTATCCACATATTCATGAGCTATTTGGCTGTCTTTGATATTTCCTAAATTAAAATTAAGGCTCCGCACTTTGGCTATTTGCCAGAGCAAAGGGTTGGGAGTAGGATATAATTGTGCAATGATGGAATCTTTCTTGAAATCATATTTCTGGTTCATTTTTATAAAGATTCTATCCTTATCCTGCTGGGATTCTTCCTTTTTCTCGGAATATAATGCCACATATTCTTGTATGAGTTTTTGTTCTTTTTCATAGAGCGATGCCATCTTCTCGTTCTCTGCAATTAGCTGCCTCATTATAATTTTGGCAGTAGTTCCGGCCAACTTCTCCTGTCTAAGTCTTATTGCTTCCTGCTCCTTATTTAGTTTCACACCTTTTTCTTTAAGGAAAGTCAATAGAGGTTTCTTCGGATAAGTATAATCAATGCTGTCTGATGGAGAAAAAGACTGGTCGGAATATGCTTTCCGGAACAGGTCCATATATTCGAAACGGTTGATAAATGTACTTGCGTTTGTGTTTGCAAGTACGGTTACATCATTGAGTGGCATATTTTTCAAGAAACTGTAATAGGAATCGTCTTCCTTTACTTTCAGCGCCTGATTGGTGCTATCTTGCTTTGCGTAATAATCTCTGCTCATCAAGAAATCAAAAAGCATACTTCCGGCTTGCAAATCTACCTTGTTCTTTATCAGATGAACTGCCTTGAGAGAGGGCTGATAGATTTGGCTTACAGAGTCTGCAACCTGTTTCCATTGTGCAATGATAGGCTTCATGTGCTCCTTGTATTGGTCGGGAGTTAATGTCTTTTGTGATTTCGATAAGTCCTCATAGCGATAGGTTATCAGGTTATCAAAGTCTTTCAGCAGGTAGGAGAGAGAGGCGGATGGACCCATATATGCTGTGTTCCTGATAGGGAAGTAATGATCGCGTGCACGGCTGCGTGCCATTACAGCTTCCCAGTCGATATACATGGTGAGAGTTTGTCCGGGTTCAATATAGAATGGAATCCAGTCATTGTTGAGGGTTAATGATTGCTCTACCGGATGATGAATAACGAACTTGCATGTAAAACTTCCGTCTTTATCTATTTGCACAACAGTAGGATAATCTTCACGGGTGAGT
>OKSX01000653.1_pt1 | contig 21677 bp, 18 predicted proteins | sample 1606391 | NCBI WGS metagenome assembly OKSX01 (sample SAMEA3879578, study PRJEB24766) | human gut metagenome | biome: human-associated habitat; feature: feces | place: USA | collected 1985/1987
CGTTGAAGCAGTTGCGGAAGTAGAATGTCTCGCGCTCATCGAGTGAGGGGTCAACGAAAAATGTAATGGAGCGTTGACCGACACGGACACAGAACATGACGAGTTCGATTTCTGAGGGGCGGACAAGTGCGAACCCTGCCGCATCAGCAACAATCGCGCTTTGGGCGATGTTGATTTGCACCACTCCCGATGAGGTGGCGGTCTTGCCGGAATCCATATAATATTCGTGTTTGTATATCGCCTCACTTCCGTATTTACGGAAAGTGTGTGCGACAGTATAGGCGATGCTTTCTCCCTTTTCGGCATAGAAGAAAAGGGAGATTGTGGAGTTGGGTGTAACTCTGCGGACGGAAAGAGTAGTCAGAAAATTCTCTTTGAGGAAGATCGATACATCGGCATTGGCGGTGAATCGGTCGCAATAGAGAACGTGGATAACCCACGAGTCGGCTTTATTGTCGACGGTATCGGAGAATGCACGGAGTGTAAAGTCGGCGGTGGCAGAGTTTGATATACGCATATTGTCCTCGATGAGCCTACCGAGGTCGTATAGTTTCACCCTGCCGGCATGGGCATAGTATCGCTCGGAAAGCAGTACGACATTGCCAAAGGCGGTGAGCGTGACATCGACGTATGTACCGTCGACATCTATATCAACATCTCCGATAGCCGACGACAGGAGCATTTCTTGTGGTTTATATGTAATTCGGTGTGCCATACCGCAAAATTACCCTTGTAATTTGAATGGATAAAAGACAGTAAAAGCGGTCAACCCCGGAGGGTCAACCGCTGAATGGAGCGTTTGGAGAAGTTATTTCTCCAAATGGTCGGGAACGAAGTCGGGAGCATCGGGGTTGATGCCGCGCTCGATGTACTTCTTGCGAAGTGCATTGTAGCTCTGAACGACTATCTGATTGATGATGCGAAAGTGCAGGTCTTCAATCAGGAGAGCCAACTGCTCGCTGTGGCTCGGAAACTGTGTGCCAAAGGCGTAGTTGATTGTACGCGCTGCATCGAGGATAACTTGCAACTCTTGTTCGGTAAATTTGTTGTAGTTGATTTCCATTGTTTTGGATTTATAGGGTGAAACATTCGTGATCTCTGTTGTCGATGTGGAGGATTGAGAGCGTGTAATTCTCGCAACCTTTGCAGTACTCGACTCTGATAAAGTCCTCGCCGTCGCGCCAACAGAACCATAGGGCTTTTCGCATTGCGTCCAAGTCGCTGTCCGCCATAAATCGGAATTTTCCTTGTTTTGTGTAGCAGGTATATTCGTACATGATTGTGAGAATTAGCGGTTTGACTTTCGGGAAGAAAGCGAGGGAGGCTTATGCCTCCTCTCGCGCTGCCTCGAACTGGAGGCGTTCATAGATGTTTTGGGAGATTGTTGCTCCGTAGCGAGCTTTGAGCAAGTGCATATAGCGCATGGCACTCTTGGCTGTCTTGCATCCGCAGCCTACATTGTCCTTGGGGGCAACGCCCTTGAAGTAGACGTACCAGCGGTTGAACTTGCGCTGAGCCACGATGAGCTTGGGAGTTGAAGTAGCCGGAGTAGTCTCGACGGCTGGAGCTGCTGTTTGAGCTGTGATGTTCTCTGCGGATTTTTTAGTTTTCTTTGCCATGATTTTGAAGTATTTGGGGTTTGAAATGTGAGCCGAGGCTCTTAATTTTTACGGTACAATCATTTGGGAGAGCGCGGAAAGCGGCAATGCAAATAATTCCAAGAAAAATTTTAAGGCACATTGGTTGCCGGTAAATACTACCGCCCATTTATAGGCGGTGGAGATTTATAAAATTTATCGCAGCCCCGAGGTGGCGGCAAGGAACGCAGTCGGGATAGAGAAACGGTATTTGCAGATAGCGGTGCGCCCTACCTTTGTACAGGAAAAATAGACCTCGGTTCACTCCCCCAATACGAGATTGGCAAATAGAAAACTAACGCAGAGAACGTAGCCAAACAGCCCCGTCGGAGAGCCACGGCACACAACTCCGCATTCAGCGTGGTAGCAAGTTTAATAGCGTTAAGGTATGTCGTTCAAGGTTTACCAAAGGCGTAGGCAGTCGATGAAGTCAAAGAGTGCAGCCGTATGGTCTTGCGCTCGATATGGAGCAACGCCAAAACATCGAACGCTTTTAGTCGGGGCGAGTTGCGGCGGTGTCCGTCGCGCCCGAAAGTCAGACCGCTTCACAATGATGTAGTCCGAATATCACAAAATAAGAATAGGAAATGGAGTATGCCGACAGCGGACGCGATGAGCCATAGCCCTGAGGTTGGAGCGTCAGCGAGGGCAAAGGTTGAGTGCAGGGGTGCGAGAATAGCCCTCAATCCTCCGACAACAAACGATGTTTTACCAAACCTTAAGCAATGGAAATCGGCAAATGAGAGAGATGCAATCTCGATGCGCGGTGAAGCGACTTCCGGGAGCGTAACACCACAGATAAAGTCGGCATAGAGGCGGTGCCGGAGTGCCGATTGACAACGGAGCAGAGCGGTGGCGATGAATGAGCAAGGATAAAGGCTGCCCCGGCGGACAGCCTACCCTTTGAGGGAGGTTTGATTTATCAGTATGCGTAGCAACCCTGTATCATTGTGTAGTCGACATTGTCGTACATTGAAGCTGCGATTTCCTGGGCTTCATCGGCGTTACGGGCTTCGATTTCTTCTGTGTAGCTTTCGCCGTCGAAAGTGATTACTTCTACCGAGTAGTATTTGAGCTTGCGGTTGGAGTTGAGAGAGCTGTCTAATATGTTCATTACGTGGGTCATGATTTTGAAGTTTAAGAGGGTTTTTACTGTGCGCCGGGGCGCGTTTGATTTTTACGAACAATCAAGTGGGAAGCTGTTTGAGACCGAACAAAAATTTAGAGAGAATTTTAAGCGCAGCGGCTAAAAATGAGGCTTGTACCATTTTCAGTAAAATTGTCGAAGAAATAGCGAAGCGGTTTTAGTGAGCCGGAGGGAAGTCGAGTTGGCGACCTAACTTTGTACAGGAAAAATAAGCCGTGGCTCGCTCCCCAAAAACGGAAAAGGCAAATAGAAAACTAACCTTATGTGTTTACAGAACAGGGAGTATATATGCTTATGACAGTTTTGCGCGGCGAGCTTGCAATTAAACAAAGCCGTGCACTTGTGAAGACTTTTAAGAAGATGAAAGATTACATTTTAGAGAATCGGGATATTATTGGTCAGCGTGAAATACTTCAGTTAAGCAGGGAGTCTGCAAACAACAGAATAGAAATTAACAAAATCAATTCAGATATGATATCTCTTGAAAAACAGATTTCAGATGTTGCAGAAGGCTTGAAGGATGTTGTGACAAAATCTGAGTTGGCTGATATGATGAACAGCTTTGTTTCAGATGATGATGAAAAGTGGCTTATGTTTAATGCAAAATTTAGTAGTGCAGATGAGGCATATGAGTCCATTTATAAGCAGGCAAAGTCGTCAATATATGTCGTTGACAATTATATTGGATTAAGAACGCTGGTACATCTTAAAAATTCTCCTACAGGAGTAAATATTATTTTATTCAGTGATAATGTTGGAAATAATAAACTTCACAACATAGAATTTACAGATTTCTGCAAGGAGTACCCAACAGTAAATTTGTCAATGAAAAAGACAGGTGGTATATTCCATGATCGTTTTATCGTATTGGATTATGGAACTGCTGATGAAAGGGTTTTCTTATGTGGGGCTTCATCAAAGGATGCAGGGGCTGGAATAACCAGTATTGTTGAAGACTATGGAGTATCTAAATATACCCCGGTTATTGCCACATTGTTGAAAAATCCGACTTTGATTTTACCACAATAGAGGCGAGAGAAAGCAAGCTGTCACGGTTCCCCGTTACGATAAAAAATGCCACCATCTGAAAAAGGATTTGTGTACCCACTCCCATCCAATTTGTGCTACAATATCAATTAACAACAACGTACCATACCAAAAGGAGGACATCCAATGCTTTTTATAGAATATCCCAAATGTTCCACCTGTCAGAAAGCGAAAAAATGGCTGGATGAACATGAGATTACATATACGGATCGTCACATCGTAGAGCAGAATCCGTCCTACGAGGAATTGAAAGAATGGCATGAAAAGAGCGGTCTGCCATTAAAGAAATTTTTTAACACCAGTGGACTTTTATATAAAGAAATGAAGCTTAAGGACAGGCTTCCTGAAATGAGCGGGGACGAGCAGTTAAAGCTGCTTGCGACAAACGGAATGCTGGTAAAACGTCCATTGATCGTAGATGGAAGTACGGTAATTACCGGCTTTAAAGAAAAGGAATGGTCAGAGCACTTTTTATAAAAATAAGAATGTTGTTTTTATAAAGGGACGTGCAGGAATGGAGGATTATTATGATTATAACAATTGCCAGACAATGTGGATGTGAAGGGGACGAAGTAGGAAGAAAATTGTCAGAGATTTATGGCATCCCGTGTTATTCCAAAAAAGAACTGATAGAGCTTGCAAAAGAGAAAAAAGTGTATGACAAATATCCATTTTATTTTGGGGAACGCCAGGTGGATGATATGATGAGTATGGTTGCGGACGATATGAATTTAAAGGTGCGTGAGACACCGAAAAAAGCATTGTCAGCACTGTTTGAGGATCAGCCGTGTATCGTAATCGGCCGTGCATCGGATTATGCATATAAAGAACATCCGGATGCTGTACGCATCTTCCTGTGTGGGGACAAGAAAACAAGAATCTCCAAAATTGCAAAGAAACATCAGGTATCCGAATTAAAAGCCAAAATGATCGTGGATGACACAGACCGCCGGAGAAAGCAGTATCATAATTATTATTCCGGGGAAACCTGGGGATTGGCGGACAATTATGATCTGTGTTTAGATGAGTGTAAACTTGGCATTGACGGCGTGGCAGCAGTTGTTTCCGCATATATTGGCCAGATAAACGGGAAAGACTGATAAAAGAATGCAGGCCTGATGTAAAATCAGGCAGAAAGTGTTGGTATATCATGGCATATTATTTAGCAGAAGGTGCGATCGTAAAAGGTGATGTCACGATCGGCGAAGATTCAGGAATATGGTATCATGCGACGGTCCGGGGCGATACGGAAAAGATCACGATCGGAAGCCGAACTAATATACAGGATAATGCAGTTCTTCATGTTGGAGCCGGGCATGCGCTTACCATTGGGGATGATGTGACGATCGGGCACAGTGCAATCGTGCACGGATGTACGGTTGGAAATAATACATTGATTGGAATGGGAGCAATTATTTTAAATGGAGCGGTGATCGGCAATAACTGTATCATTGGGGCCGGGGCGCTTGTGACACAGAATATGGAGATCCCGGATGGCAGCCTTGCATTTGGAAATCCGGCGAAGATAAAAAGAAAACTTACGGAAGAGGAGATTGCCTCAAACCGTGACAATGCCTTATTATATGTGAAAGAAGCAAAAGATCAGCTGATGCAGATGTGATCAGAAATGGGGAGTACTATGGGAGAACAGGAGTTTTGGAATGGAAAAGAACGTTTCTTTTCAGACATCATAAATCGGGTGAATGATCTTTTGTCAGATGCATATCTGTTAATTACGAATAGGAACAGTCATGTTACTATGATTCCGGAAAAGACGGCGGCTTTTTTTGAGATGCAGGCGGGATATGTAAAAGATTTTTATCAGATATTACTGGATCATGTGCATCCGGATGACAGGCCGGAATATTTACAGGCAATGGAGAAACGCCTTCTGGGACAGAAACTTTCGGATGAGCTTTATATCCGTTTGAAAAATAAAGATCATTATGATATGTTTGGATTTTTCATGAGTGTGGTAAAAGAAGATGGAAACGAATATCTGTTGCATATTCTGGTCAATCAGAATGTGATCCCTGAGATTGATGCGCTGACAGATCTGTATGGACAGAAGAAGTTTGAGAAAGATGTGGAAGGATATATCAGAACCGGCAGAAAGGTGGCTGTTTTGGAGGTTGAGATCGATCACATGGCAGACATCAATATTTTATATGGGGCGAATTATACAGACCGTCTGCAGCGGGAGATCGCACACCATTTTATCTATATGATGGATGAAAATAAAGCGGTTTATCATATGAATAACTCCAATTGTGCATTTATTTTAAGGGATGCGGATCGGGTGGACGCAGGAATTTTCCTGGAGGAAGTAAGGAAAAATCTTGAGAAAAATATCACGTTAAACGGACGTCATTTTGAGTTGAAGCTCTATGCTGCAGGTTTGATGTTAGAAAATTATAGCGGAGAGACCATGACAGTGCAGAGTAAATTAGAATACACATTAGAGAAAGCGCGTTCCGCCAGAAATCATAAACTTGTGTTCTTTAATGATATCGTAAAGACAAATGGTGGTGTAAATCTGGATTTTATGAAAATCATCCATCAGTCGGTGCTGGGTGGTTGTGACGGCTTTTATGTGGAATATCAGCCAATCGTGACATCGGAAGGTGGAAAAATCGCAGGGGCGGAGGCACTGGTAAGATGGAAAAAGGAACCTTACGGGGCAGTTCCTCCGGGGCTGTTTATCGACTGGATTGAGGATAATCCGTGCATGTATGATCTTGGAAATTATGTGCTGGCAGAGGCATTGAAAAACAGTGCAGAGTTTATAAAAATTAATCCAGATTTTTTTATCAATGTAAATGTGTCTGCAAAACAGTTAGAACAAAAATCATTTCGGGATGTTGTACTTTCGCTGTTAAAAGAAAATGATTATCCGCCAAACCATCTTTGTTTAGAAATCACAGAACGCTGCAGGCAGCTTCCGATTGATGTGATCAATGAAGAAGTATGTTTTCTCCAGCAGTATGGGATCCATTTTGCGATGGATGATTACGGAACGGGAAATGCGTCTTCAAGTATCGTCTTAGGTGTGCCGATGAATGAGATCAAGATCGATATGAGCTTTATCAAAGGAATTCTGAATAATGAAAAACAGCAGATGCTGGTAAAGAATATAGTCAATTTTGCGAGATCAACAAACATGAAAAGCTGTATCGAGGGCGTGGAAGATAAATCCCTGCAGGATTATCTGAGGAGTTTCGGGGCAACCTGGTTTCAGGGATATTATTATTCCAAACCGGTTGGTGAAGAACAGTTAAAGAAACTATTACTTGAAGAGATGTACAACAAAAAGGATGCTTCCTAGTTTACAGGATGCATCCTTTTTGTCAGTATACAATTCTTATGTATTTCAATAAAAAGCAGTAAATTTTAACTTATTCTGCAATTGCATCGAGTGCCTGGGAAATATCTGCGATCAGATCCTCTTTATCCTCGAGTCCAAGGCTGATACGGACAAGTTCAGCCGGAACGCCGGCTTCTTTCAACTGCTCGTCAGTCATCTGGCGATGTGTGGAGGTTGCCGGATTCAGACAGCAGGTTCTTGCGTCAGCCACATGTGTCTCGATCGCTCCAAGTTTCAGATTCTGCATAAATGTGGATGCAGCGGCACGTCCGCCTTTTAAACCGAAGGAAACAACACCACAGCCGCCGTTTGGCAGATATTTTTTTGCACGTTCATAATATTTATTGGAAGGAAGTCCCGGATAGTTGACATAGGCAATCTTTGGGTGCTGCTCTAAAAATTCAGCAACAGCCTGACCGTTTTCTACATGTTTTGGCATACGGACATGCAGGGACTCCAGACCGAGATTTAAAATAAAGGCACTCTGTGGGGACTGCATGCAGCCAAAGTCACGCATCAGCTGTGCAGTACATTTTGTAATGAAGGCACCTTCTTTACCGAATTTTTCTGCGTAGGTGATTCCATGATAGCTTTCATCCGGAGTACACAGTCCCGGATATTTATCAGCGTGAGCCATCCAGTCAAATTTACCGCTGTCCACGATCGCTCCGCCTAAGGCAGCTCCGTGACCATCCATATATTTGGTCGTGGAGTGGGTTACGATGTCAGCACCCCATTCAAACGGACGGCAGTTGACCGGGGTAGGGAACGTATTGTCCATCACAAGCGGAACGCCGTGTGCATGAGCCACTTTTGCAAACAGTTCGATATCTAAAACAGTGAGTGCAGGGTTGGCAATTGTTTCGCCGAACATCAGCTTTGTATTTGGCTTAAATGCGGCATTTAACTCTTCTTCGGAAGCATCCGGGGAAACAAATGTGGTCGTGATCCCCATCTTTGCCATGGTAACGGCAAGCAGGTTGAAGGTTCCGCCATAGATAGAGGAGGAAGCAACGATGTGATCGCCGCATTCGCAGATGTTGAACATGGCAAGAAAATTGGCTGCCTGTCCGGAAGAAGTCAGCATTGCAGCCGAACCGCCTTCCATAGCTGCAATCTTTGCAGCGACGATATCGTTGGTAGGATTCTGAAGGCGGCTGTAAAAATAACCATCTGCCTCTAAATCAAAAAGTTTTCCCATATCCTCGCTGGTACTGTATTTAAAAGTGGTAGACTGGATGATCGGCACCTGTCTCGGTTCTCCATTGCCAGGTGTGTAACCTGCCTGCACACATTTTGTCCCCATTCTGTATTCACTCATAGTAATCTAATCCTCCGTTTCTGCATTGTTTTATAAAAACAGCTGCATTAAAAATTCCTTCGCGATTCATCACATTAGTAAGAAAAAGCGCATAAAAATATCGTATCATTCATAGGAAGATTTTACAAGGGAATATCTTTTGATTTTAAAAAATTTGTGATACAGTAAGGAAGAAAAAAACTGGAACATGTCAGGTTTGAATAAAAAGAGAGAAGTGTGATTGAACTATGAAATTGCAACCATTCCAGACATTAAAACATTATGATAAGAAAAATTTTCCGAAGGATATCCTTGCGGGAATCATTATCATGGCAGTTTCCATTCCGATTTCCATGGGATATGCGCAGATCGCAGGGCTTCCGGCAGTTTACGGACTGTATGGTTCGGTGTTCCCGATCATTCTATTCGGATTATTTTCCACGTCACCACAGTTTATTTTTGGTGTGGATGCAGCTCCGGCTGCGCTGGTCGGATCTGCCATCGTCGGACTTGGAATCGAAAGTGGCACAAAAGAAGCCATGGCGGCAGTTCCGGTGCTGACTTTTTTTGTAGCATTGTGGCTGCTGGCGTTTTATTTTATGAAGGCAGGAAAACTGGTCAATTTTATCTCCGCACCGGTTATGGGTGGATTTATCACCGGAATCTGCACGACGATCATACTGATGCAGGTGCCAAAACTGATGGGCGGAACGGCAGGAGTCGGGGAACTTTTTGAACTGGCAGAGCACATTGCAGAAACTTTAAAAACGATCAATCTGCCCTCCCTTGTGATCGGGCTTACCGCGCTTTTTATTCTTCTGGTATCAAAAAAAGTGATGCCAAAGTTTCCGATGGCAGTTGCACTGATGGCAGCAGGCGCACTTATGACACGCTTTCTGCCGGTCAGGGAGTGGGGGGTGCAGACACTTGCAGCAGTAGAACCTGGCATGCCAGAATGGAGCATACCGGATTTTTCTGCAATCGCACCAAAGGATGCGATCATCACCAGTCTGTCAGTCGCTGTTGTCATTATGGCGGAAACTTTGCTGGCTGAGAATAGTTTTGCACAGAAAAATGGTTACAAGATCGATGATAATCAGGAAATTTTTGCATTTTCCATGGGCAACTTTGTGGCGGCATTTACCGGCTGCTGTCCGATCAACGGTTCAGTATCGCGCAGTGCAATGGGCGAACAGTATCAGGCAAAGACACAGCTTACCGGTATTGTGGCTGGGTTATCAATGATCATTCTTCTCCTCTGTGGAACCGGTTTTATCGGGTATCTGCCGATCCCGGTGCTGACGGCGATCGTGATCTCGGCACTGCTTGGGGCAACGGAGTTTGAACTTGCGGTAAGATTGTGGAAAGTCAGCCGGACCGAGGGTTTCATTTTTATAGGTGCATTTTTTGGTGTGCTGATGCTTGGCACGATCAACGGCGTTCTGATCGGAATTATCCTGTCTTTTACAGAAATGATCATCCGTACCTCAAAACCGGCAAGATGTTTTCTGGGAATCCAGCCGGGGCATCAGCATTTTAGAGATCTGCGGGAAGGCAGACAGATCCATGCGGTGGAGGGAGTTTTGATTTACCGTTTCAGCAGCAATTTGTTTTTTGCCAATATCGGGGTGCTGCAAAAGGATATCGAGGAGCATATCAAAGATGACACGAAAGCAGTCGTTCTGGATGCCGGAGGAATCGGAAGTCTGGATATCACAGCGGCAGACCGTCTGGAGATCCTGTACAAATCTTTGAAGGAAAAAGGAATCCGTTTCTATATGACAGAGCACATCGCAGACGTGAATGAGCAGCTTCGAAAATTAGGCCTTGGCTATCTCATCGAGGAAGGCTGTGTGCGGAGAACCATACATATCGCGTTAAAAGATATGGGAATCAACAGACCGTATCCTCTTGAGGGCGGCGTGGATAATGAGGAGCGCAGCGCATCGAGAAAACGTGCGGATAACCGTGTGCAGGAATTTGTCTGGGCATTTGGTTCGGAAACGGAAGAAGAAATCGAAAGACAGATTGTGCTGCAGATTGAGCAGTTAAAAAAGACTGGGGATGTCGAAAATCTGTTTCATGGCCGCTGGGCACACATGGAGGCACTTGATGAGGATGAATGGCTGGAACATTTAGAGGAGCACTTAAAGGAAATCGTCAATATCTCCGGCAAGGACGAGATGACATTAGCGGGCAAACTGGAGGCGCACCGGAAAGAAGTGCATGACCGTATCGCAAAAGAACATCCGGAGCTGGCAGAGCGTTTTAAGGAGCGCAGGCATCTTCTGGATGAGCATTTAAAAGAGCACAGACCGGAGGTGTATGAGCTGGTGTTAGAGCTGCGGGAGAAGAGGAAAGAGTAGAAAAAGGAACTAGTGAAAATTCATAAAGATAACAGGAAATATAAAATTATAATGACATATGTATAAACTTATGTTATCATTCATCCAAAGCATTACATTCTAGCAAAATCTACAAGGCAGACTGTGAGAAATTATATCATAGTATAAGCCGTTTTTAAAACAAGTCAAAACCACGTTAATGGCTGCATATCAATACGCGAGCTACAACGTCGGATATCAGAATTTTCAATGCTTTTAAATTACCAGCAAACAAAAGTAAAAGCAGGGAGAATTCGAAAATATCAGGCGATTCTCCCGAATAAAAGGGAGAAAACGATTATCGCGCAAAAGACAAAGAAATCGTCATCAGACAAAGCCAAAAAGATCCAGTGGCATCCTGCATTTTATGCAGCAGCGGAACTGGAACTAAAAGAAAACATCGAGGAACTTGATTTAATCTCGGAGTATCATCTGAGTAAAGAACCGATTCGTATCGATCTTTTGATCATAAAAGAAGAAAATGCAGACAAAGTGATGAAAAATGAAATCGGTCATATCATGCGAAAGTACAATGTGTTAGAATACAAAGGACCGGGGGATGAACTGTCGATAGATACACTTTATAAGACATTAGGCTATGCCTGCCTTTATAAAGGATATGGAAAAACGATCAATGAGATACCGGCAGAAGAATTAACGGTGTCGCTGTTTCGGGAAGCATATCCGAGAGAACTGTTTTCAGAATTGGAAAGAAAAGGATATACACTGGAAGAAAAATATCCCGGCATTTATTACGTGAGCGGGAACATTTTGTTCCCGGTGCAGATTGTGGTGAGCAGCAGGTTAAACCGCAGCCGGCACAGCAGTCTAAGAATCTTATCTGAGAATGCCGATATAGAGGATATCAGGAAGTTTTTAGAACAGACAGAAAATATGAAGACACCGCGGGAGCGGAATAATATAGATGCGGTATTACAGGCGAGTGTTAGTGCGAACTATGAAATATATCAGAAGGTAAGGAGGGCAAATGGTATGTGCGAAGCATTACGGGAATTAATGAAAGATGAAATAGAGCAGGATGTAGCAAGAGGAGAAGCGAGAGGAGAAGCGCGTGGAATTATTGACACATGCTATGATCTTGGATTGAAGGAAGACGCAATTTTGGAGCGCTTGCAGAAAAAATTGAACATATCACTAAAGACTGCGCAGGAATACCTAAAGACTTTCGGAAAGCAGATGATATAAGTTAAACGTACACATTTTCGGGAAAACGATCATATTTTATAGATATGTTGTAAAATAGTGTTTTCCCACGAATATGTATAAAAATAAAGCATTACATTCTAACCAAATCTATTAGGCAAACTGTGAGAAATTATCTCACAACATAAGCCGTTTCAAAACAAATCAAAACCACGTTAAGGCTGCTTATCAACATACGAGTCACAACGTCGGATATCAGAATTTTCAATGCTTTTAAATCACCAGCCAAATAAAAGAAAAAGCAGGGAGAATTCGAAAATATCACGCGACTCTCCCGAACAAAAGGGAGGAAACGATTATCGCGCAAAAGACAAAGAAATCGTCATCAGACAAAGCCAAAAAGATCCAGTGGCATCCTGCATTTTATGCAGCAGCGGAACTGGAACTAAAAGAAAACATCGAGGAACTTGATTTAATCTCGGAGTATCATCTGAGTAAAGAACCGATTCGTATCGATCTTTTGATCATAAAAGAAGAAAATGCAGACAAAGTGATGAAAAATGAAATCGGTCATATCATGCGAAAGTACAATGTGTTAGAATACAAAGGACCGGGGGATGAACTGTCGATAGATACACTTTATAAGACATTAGGCTATGCCTGCCTTTATAAAGGATATGGAAAAACGATCAATGAGATACCGGCAGAAGAATTAACGGTGTCGCTGTTTCGGGAAGCATATCCGAGAGAACTGTTTTCAGAATTGGAAAGAAAAGGATATACACTGGAAGAAAAATATCCCGGCATTTATTACGTGAGCGGGAACATTTTGTTCCCGGTGCAGATTGTGGTGAGCAGCAGGTTAAACCGCAGCCGGCACAGCAGTCTAAGAATCTTATCTGAGAATGCCGATATAGAGGATATCAGGAAGTTTTTAGAACAGACAGAAAATATGAAGACACCGCGGGAGCGGAATAATATAGATGCGGTATTACAGGCGAGTGTTAGTGCGAACTATGAAATATATCAGAAGGTAAGGAGGGCAAATGGTATGTGCGAAGCATTACGGGAATTAATGAAAGATGAAATAGAGCAGGATGTAGCAAGAGGAGAAATGCGCGGCAGAGTGGAAGGAATTGTAGATACATGTTGTGATCTAGGGTTGCCAGAAGACGCTATTTTAGAGCGGTTGCAGAAAAAACTAAATATATCATTACAGACTGCCCAGGAATATCTAAAGACTTTTGGAAAACAGATCGTAAAAAATTAACGAACGTCAGGAAAATCAAAAACATATGAACTATCAGCAAAAAGATTTAGTGAGAATAGCAAAACGGGAAAACAATACCAAAAGAAATTATCTGGTAGTAGATCCACTGCAGGGAAAGCATGTTCCGGTAGAACCTTCGAAAGCACTGAATTTATTTAAAAGTCTTGCAGAGAAGCTTCAGGGAAAATATGAAGGCGAGAGGCTGCTTTTGATCGGTTTTGCAGAAACTGCAACAGCAATCGGTGCGCAGGCTGCGATTACTCTGGAAACAAAGTATATCCAGACAACACGGGAAGTAATACCGGATGCCAGATATTTATTTTTTTCGGAAGCGCACAGCCATGCGACTGAGCAGAAATTGGTAAAAGATGATATAGACCGTGTGATAAATGATATCGACAGGATTGTATTTATAGAGGATGAGGTGACCACTGGGAATACGATCATGAATATCATTAAGATCATAACAAAAGAGTATCAGAAAAAAACAAAATTTGCAGTTGCTTCATTGTTAAATGGAATGACAGAAGAATACTTAAAAATTTATCAGGATGAAAAAATAGAACTTCATTATCTGGTAAAAACGGATCATTCCGGATACGGTACGGTTGCGGAGCAGTATAGATGTGATGGTTTATATATTTGTGCGATACCGGAGAATCATACGCATGAAAGCGCGGATATTGATGTGCAATCAGAGAAGAATATGCGGGAACATATCATATCAATTCCCGGATGGATGAATGCAAGACGTTTCGTTGACGCAAAACAATATGAGGCTGCATGCAGAAAACTTGCGGAAACTGTAATCGTGGAAACGAGTGTGAAACAGGGTGAGCGCGTACTTGTGATCGGTACGGAAGAGTTTATGTATCCCGCACTTCTGACAGGTCAGGAAATAGAAAAAATAGGATGTGATGTCCGCTGCCATTCTACGACTAGAAGTCCGATCGCGGTCAGTACCGAGGAAGAGTATCCACTGCATTGCAGATATGAACTGTGCAGTTTATATGATCCGGAACGAAAGACTTTTATTTATGATCTGGAAAACTATGACAGGGTTATCGTTATGACGGATTCGGCATTAGCGTCGTTAAAAGGATTAGAAACGCTGATTTACGCACTTCGGATGAAAAATGAAAATATATCTGTGATCCGTTGGTATTAAAGAGAATATAGGAATGAGGACAAAAATGAGAAGTTCATACAGCGATGAGGATGTGATCCTTTTACTAAAAGATATCACCGGCATGGTGCAGCCACAGCCGACCGAAGAGAGAGAAAAACTGATACAGGCAGGAAAACATTACAGTGAAATGCTGCCGGTCGAATATGTCCCGACAGAAAAATATATGCAGGTGTACCGGGAAGCGTTGAAAAATTATGCAAAACCGGTAGCACTTGCTGTCGGAAGACTTGCAGATAAGATCATTGAAAAAAAGGGACAGGACATTGTGCTCGTCTCACTGGCTCGCGCCGGTATTCCAATCGGAATTTTAGTCAAAAGATATATTGCAAAAAAATATCAGGTCAATGTACCGCATTATTCCATTTCCATTATCCGCGGCAGAGGGATTGATGACAATGCGATGAAATATCTGTTAAGCCGGTATGAACCGGGACAGTTATTGTTCGTGGACGGATGGATCGGAAAGGGCGCGATTTTAAATGAATTAAAAAAGGATCTTGCGCAGTATGAAGGTGTATCATCCGATATCGCAGTCATAGCCGATCCTGCCAATGTGACAGAACTGTGCGGTACGCACGATGATATTTTAATACCGAGTTCCTGTCTTAACAGCACTGTGTCAGGACTGATCAGCAGGACATTCTTAAGGAGTGATATCATTGGAAAAGATGATTTCCATGGAGCCGTCTATTACGGAGAATTAAAAGATTCGGATCTGTCCTATGAATTTATCCATACGATCGAGAACGAGTTTGAGATGGATGTGGAAAAAGAAAATAAGTGTGTGGAAAGCTCTGGTATTGACGAGGTAAAACAGATTGCAAAGACATTTGATATTGATGATATCAATCTGATCAAACCGGGAATCGGCGAGGCAACAAGAGTATTGCTGCGAAGAGTTCCATGGAGGATATTGATTGATGAGAGGTACAAGGGCGATCCGCAGCTGGGGCATCTGGTGAGATTAGCTGAGGAAAAAAATGTGCCGATCCAGTATTATCCGATGAAACATTATAAATGCTGCGGTATCATTAAAAAAATGTCAGATATATAAAAAATACTGCCGGTTTCCAGGAAAATTTATGCATACGTCAGTTTGGTCTCGTCATGCCAAAGAAATTTATGTATACATCAGTCTGGTCTGTCATGCCAAAGAAATTCGTGCATACATAAGTTTAGTCTGTTATGCCAAAGACCTCTGCAAGAAATAAGATTTTTTCTGCCCAGTTATGGTGGGTTTTGTATTCGTTCATGCGTTCACCCGCAAGATTTCCGGAGACAAGCGAGTCTGATTTTTTATCCCAGTTTAAAATTGCTTTTGCATCGTTAAAATCTGATCTTGTAACCTGATAAACTTTGTTTACGACAGAAATCTGATTTGGATGAATGACTGTTTTTCCGGTAAAGCCGCAGAGTTTATCATCTTTTAGTTCCTGAATCAGGCCATTTTCCCAATTATACCCGGAATAATATTCCCATACCGGTCCGGAAACGACGTAGTCCATGCCGTAAACAGTTATGATATCAGAAAAAATATCAGCGACAGGTCTGATCTGGTGAATGGACTCGTCACAATGACGGCGGAATCCAAACATGTGACACAGATCATTTCCTCCGACACGAATATTTAAAACGAGATCTTCCACATGGGAAAGCCTGTCTTTCAGATCATACAGGATATCGATACGGTGCCGCAGGTCAATGATAGAAGAACTCTCATAGATCGGCATCATATATAATTTCCTGGAAGCCTGTTCGTTAGCCCGGATCATTTCTTCTATATAAGAGCTGGCGTTGTCAGCAGTAAATTTCGGTATGATATAACCGGTGATCACCTTTATGCTTTCCCCAAAAGCCTTCGTTAAACGTTCAATCTGGCCGGCATTGCGGACACGGATAAAGATTTTCGGAAGGTAAAAAGGATGATCCTGAAAACTTTCAAATATCTGATGGATGGAAGAGATAAGATCCTGCTCTGCTTCCGTCACATAGTTGTCATTGATCGTATCTTCAAGGCATAAAGCCAGAGAATATTTAGTTCCAAATTTTTCATGAATCACAGAGTCGGCAATCGTTTTTTTATTGGCGGGACAATAGAGCAGTGCACCGACACTGTAATAAATAATATCGTTTTTCAATTTGTAAAAATCCCCCTGAGTGTATAAAAACTCTTCAAAATAACACAAGTTTAACAACAGATTGCAAATTGAATTATAGCATTAATATAGGCAAAAAGATAGATAGATTCGATGCCGGACGTTTTCTTGAAAACAGGATGCCGGTATGCTATACTTTTAGATGATTTTTATAGAATATTGTGCTCTGTGAAACAGGGTTTTTGAGGAAAGAATAATATGGGTAACGGTGGTAAAAAGATACGGCTGTCATTTAACTCTCCGGTTATTTTGGGATTTACGCTTGCCTGTTTTATCGTACTGATTTTAGATAAAGTAACAGGCAGTGCATCCACGCGTGCATTTTTCAGTGTCTACCGGTCATCGTTAGCAAGTCCGTTCACATACATCCGGTTTTTCGGACATGTGTTAGGACATGCCAGCTGGGATCATTTCTTTGGAAATATTATGATGTTACTGGTTGTAGGACCGCTTTTGGAAGAAAAATACGGTTCGGCAAATATTCTCTTTGTGATTTTAGCGACAGCGCTGGTAACAGGTGTGATCAATTTCATATTTTTCCCACATGTCCAGCTCCTTGGGGCAAGCGGTGTTGTATTTGCGTTCATATTACTCGCATCTTTAACAAGTATTGAGGAGGAAAAAATCCCGCTGACCTTTATTCTGGTTGCGCTGATCTATATCGGGCAGCAGGTGTATGATGGTATCTTTATCAGGGATAACGTCTCGAATCTGACACATATTTTAGGAGGCATTGTCGGGTCAGGCCTTGGCTATGTGATGAACAAAAACAAAATGAACAGATATTGAAGGTGAGAATGCGCTATGTTAGAACACAAAAAGATTCGCAGCCTTGATGATTACTTTGTCGATCTAAACGGAAGACAGAGCAGAGAGGTGTATTTTTACCGGATCAATGGATACACGGAAAAAATCGGGGACTTTATAAAAAAATATTATGATACGGCAAGAAGAGCGGGTGTGGTGATCGAGGGAAAGATCCCAAATCCCGATGAGAAGAACCTTGCGTATTATTCTGAGATCATGGGGATGGATTTTCAGATGGATCCGTCATTTATATCGAATGGTTTAAAAAAATGGCTGCCGCGCATGAACGATCTGCAAAGGCAGAATGTGGCGGATTCAATCTATGATTCGCTGGATTCCATGAGGCGGAATGGAAAAACAGAAAATATGCTGAAAAATGCATATATTAAGTTTATGTGCTGGCTGTACTACAAATTTGAACGGATTGTAAACCAGCTTGGGGCAAATGAACTGCCCAAGATCCTTTATGAGGGGGATATCAGTAATTACGAACTGATGCTGATATCGATCCTGTCCAATGCCGGGAGTGATGTGGTGCTGCTGCAGTATCATGGTGATGCCGGATATCTGAAATCAGATCCCGCTTCCGTTTTATCGGATGATCTGCAAATGGAGGGGATGACAGCTTTCCCGGAAGGATACTGCTTAAAGAAAGTACGGGAGGCAATACAAAATGATTTTGAAAAAGAACGGCTGTATGGAAGTCTGCCTTCTGTCAATAACTGTACCAATGCATGGATCGATGGAAAAGGATTTGGGGATATCAAAAAGAGTGTGTTGACCAGAGGAACAGATCCCCGCTTCTTTTATAACTGTTTTTACCGGATCAACGGTGCAGAGGACAAGCTGACATATGCGAACGAATTGTTTCAGCTGCAGCTTGAACTGAAAAATGCCGGGCGGAAGATGGTGATCGTAAACGGGGAGATCGAAAGACCGACACCGGATGAAATCGCAGAGATCCGGCGCAGAAATTATGCAAAAACAGATCAGCTTATCATGGATCTTTCCACGAATATAAAGTATCCGGCAAATTTAGAATTGCAAAAGATCATGCACAAAACATTTGTGGATATTCTTCTTGCAGAATCAGGCAAAGAAGGCGATAATTTAAACAGGCTCACCAGCAAGGCGGTTTACCTGTTGTGCTGGCTGAAAAGGTATCTGCCGTTTTTATTTTCCAATTGGAAGATGCCGGAGATCGGATGTTTTATCCATATGGGCGGGTGCCAGAATGAAAATGAAGCGTTGTTTCTCAGGTTTTTAGCAAGGCTGCCGGTCGATGTGGTGATCCTTTGTCCGAACCGGAATGTACCATGCCAGCTTACGGATCCGCTGTTGTATGAACTGAATTATGAGGAAAGCCTTACCATGGACAGGTACCCGGAGGAGAGTTCCCAGGTCAAAATGGGAACGGTTGCCTACCATGCGGAGAGGGAACTGGATACGTTAATGTATCAGGATACCGGCATGTACCGGAACATGCAGTATGGAAAGGCGAACATTATCAGTCTGCAGACCATGTACGAGGAGATTAAGATCCTGTGGGATCAGGAATTAAAGTACCGGCCGGATTTCAGCGTGGTCGATGGTGTCGTGAACATACCGGTCATTTTTGCAAAAGTTTCCGGAGTCAAAGACGGACATACCGCCGGCTACTGGACATCCGTAAAAGAACTGGTCACGGAAGATACAGTCGTGATAAAAAGAGCGCCTTATATAGAGCCGATGGCACCGAATCCGATGAAAATGTATGCTGCTGAATTTTTCAAAAATGGAAAACTGCAGCGGAATAAGATCAAGGCACATCCAAAATACCCGTACGGTATCCTGCGGGAAGATATTCAGGAGATGATACTTGATAAGATGCAGCTTCTGATCGATCAGAAACTGATCAGAGGAATCGGGGAAAATGGTATGGAATACACCGTGATTGCGCAGGTGTTAAATCTGCCGAAAGATATCGTAAGACTGATCCAGAAATTTGATCTTACTTGGAAAAATCCGAAACTGATCTATATCAATACATCGGAGACGGTCATTTCACTGGAAGACTCGATCCTGACAGTATTTTTGCATCTGATGGGATTTGATATTGTATTTTTTGTGCCGACGGGATATCAGAGTATTGAAAAATATTTTAACGGGCAGCTAATGGAAGAACACCAGATAGGGGAATATAAATATGATCTGCAAGTCCCTGACCTGAATAGTATTTCATTTAATAATACACGCCACACCTGGCGGGATAAATTTTTTAAGAGAGGTAATTAGAAATGGAGGAATCGTATGGGACTTGATTTTAGCAAAACAACGACTGCGGCAGCGCCGGCAGCCACAGTGGTACCGGACACAAAAGATGAGATCACTGTTGTGGAACAGTATGACATTGTTGCCGACAGGGAAAAAATGAATTCAGAACTGGTCAATTCGGATGAGGTTGACCGGATCGTCAGTACGATTGAGGTCAACAATCTTGAGACAATCGTCACATTTGGAGCGGAGGTTGCAGAAGAAATTTCGAAAGCATCGGATGTCGTGTTAAACAGCATGAATATGTCACAGCTTGATGATACCAGCGAAATGTTAAAAACATTGGCAAAGATCATGGATCAGTTTGATATTGACGAGATCAGGGAAAATCCGGGACTGTTTGGAAAATTATTTGGAAATATGAAAAAACAGCTCGACAAGATCCTTGCAAAATATCACACGATGGGCGAGGAAGTCGACAAGATCTATGTTCAGCTCAAAGGCTATGAATCAGAGATCAAACAGTCAAACCGTAAATTAAATACGATGTTTGAGGCAAATGTAAATTATTATCATGAACTTGTGAAATACATTCTTGCCGGAGAGCAGGCATGTAAAGAGATTGAAGATTACATTGCAAAGAGACAGCAGGATATGGCGGTTACCGGAGACGAGTCGATCCAGTTTGAACTTACCAGCTTAAATCAGGCACTGATGATGATGGAACAGCGTACACAGGATCTTCGGACAGCAGAAAACGTTGCAATGCAGTCCATTCCGATGATCAAAACGATGGAGTTCAGCAACTATAATCTGGTCAGAAAAATTAACTCCGCATTTATTGTAACACTTCCGGTATTCAAACAGGCACTTGCACAGGCAATTCTGCTGAAACGCCAGCGCATTCAGGCAGAAGCAATGTCTGCTCTGGATAAGAAGACCAACGAGATGCTGATCAAAAATGCGCAGAATACTGTGGAAGTTTCCAAGGCTACCGCTAAGATGGCATCCGGAAGCTCAATCCAGATTGAAACACTTGAGACGACCTGGAGAACGATTACCAGTGGTATTGAAGAAACGAAAAGAATTCAGGAAGACTGCAGAAAGAAACGTGTGGAAGATCAGGCAAGACTTGAGGCGATCAAGGCGGATTTCAACAGACAGTATCATATGCCGCCGGCAAACAAGTAAGTTATTTCTAATAACTATAGATTCATTTATTCTAAGGAGGGTAATACTATGCCAATTAATTTATCAAAAGGACAGAAAGTAGATTTAACAAAAGGAAATCCGGGACTGAAAAATATCATGGTTGGTCTTGGCTGGGATGTCAATGCATTTGATTCCGGTGTAGATTTTGACCTGGATGCAGCAGCATTTATGCTGGGAGCAGATGGAAAGTGCCCGACAGACAAAGAATTTGTATTTTATGGAAATCTGGCTCATCCGAGCGAGTCTGTAAAACATATGGGCGATAACTTAACCGGAGAGGGAGAAGGCGATGACGAGCAGATCCAGATCGATCTTTCCAAAGTACCGGCAAACATTGAGAGAATCGCATTTACCGTAACGATCTATGAGGCGGAGGCAAGACGCCAGAATTTTGGACAGGTATCTAATTCTTTCATTCGTCTGGTGGATGAGACAACCGGAAAAGAAATGATCCGCTATGACTTAGGAGAGGATTTCTCCATTGAGACAGCAGTCGTTGTCGGTGAATTATACAGACATAACGGCGAATGGAAATTTAATGCGATCGGAAGCGGCTTCCAGGGCGGACTCGCAGCACTTTGCGGACACTATGGAATTGAAGTGGCATAAGAGGAGTAAAATCCTCTGCTCACCAGAGGGTTCGCATTTTGCTCCGCAAAACAAGGAGACCAGCTATGAAAAGTCAACCATAGATTAGTAAAAAATTTCTTTTTCATATCGGTGGTAAAAAAGGGTAACTTTAATAGA
>OKSX01000665.1_pt1 | contig 21394 bp, 9 predicted proteins | sample 1606391 | NCBI WGS metagenome assembly OKSX01 (sample SAMEA3879578, study PRJEB24766) | human gut metagenome | biome: human-associated habitat; feature: feces | place: USA | collected 1985/1987
GGGAGTAATGAGCTCTTATAATGACTATGACGGGGAACCCATTACGGGAAGCTACCATTTTCTGACCGAAATATTACGTCAAGAATGGGGATTTAAAGGATACGTAGTATCGGATAGTGAAGCTGTGGAATTTATCTCCAACAAGCATAAAGTAGCAGATACATACGAAGACGGAATAGCACAGGCGGTCAATGCCGGACTGAATATCCGTACCCATTTCACTCCGCCTGCCGATTTTATCTTGCCTCTTCGTAAAGCTGTTGATAATGGCAAAATCTCTCAGGAGACTCTCGACAAACGGGTAGCCGAGATACTTCGTATCAAATTCCGGCTAGGCTTATTTGACAATCCCTATCGTGGCAATGGTAAACAAGCAGAACAAATAGTCCATAGTAAGGAACACCAAGCTGTATCATTGGAAGCTGCCCGTCAGTCGCTGGTATTACTAAAAAATGAAACTAACCTGCTTCCTTTATCCAAATCTATCCGTTCCATTGCTGTTATCGGTCCCAACGCCAACGAACAGACTCAATTGATTTGCAGATACGGTCCGGCCAATGCTCCTATTAAAACCGTTTACCAAGGTATAAAAGAACTGTTGCCTCATACAGAAGTGATCTATAAAAAAGGATGTGACATCATAGATCCTCATTTCCCAGAAAGTGAAATCCTTGATTTTCCGAAAACTGCGGAAGAAGTCCAATTAATGGAAGAAGCCATTCGTGCAGCTAAACAAGCCGAAGTGGTAGTCATGGTATTAGGAGGGAATGAACTGACCGTCAGGGAAGATCGTTCACGAACCAGCCTTAACCTTCCCGGACGGCAGGAAGAACTTTTAAAAGCTGTTTGTGCAACCGGGAAACCGATCATTCTAGTAATGCTCGACGGACGCGCTTCTTCTATAAATTACGCAGCAGCTCATATACCTGCCATTTTACATGCTTGGTTTCCCGGAGAATTTTGCGGACAAGCTGTGGCCGAAGCCTTGTTCGGCGATTATAATCCGGGGGGAAGACTGGCAGTTACTTTTCCTAAATCTGTAGGGCAAATTCCTTTTGCTTTTCCCTTTAAACCAGGGTCAGACGAAAGTTCCTCTACTTCCGTTTACGGAGCGTTATATCCTTTCGGGCATGGCTTAAGTTATACTACTTTTACTTACAGTGATTTACATATATCACCATCACACCAAGGAGTACAAGGAGATATCCATGTAAGTTGTAAAATCAAAAATACAGGAAAAATAAAAGGAGATGAAGTAGTACAACTTTATTTACGGGATGAAATCAGCAGCGTTACCACTTATACCAAAGTATTACGCGGCTTTGAACGTATCAGTCTGAAAGCTGGAGAAGAACAAACTGTTCATTTCAGATTGCGACCACAAGATTTAGGATTATGGGACAAAAATATGAATTTCCGTGTGGAACTGGGTAGTTTCAAAGTAATGCTCGGAGCTTCTTCTACAGACATCAGATTACATGGTCAGTTCGAAATAACGCCCTAAACCTCCCACCATTTTAACTCAGCATGGAATGACAGGAATATTCAGATTCCTATAAATACAGTATTTCATTAAAACATCGGTAAATAATCAGTTCACATCTAATTTATGTTCACAGATCCTTTACCGATGTTTTGAACAAGAATCTTTTAATCTCTATTTTGAAGATATAAATGAAGGAGGAAGTTCTTCTACACCCCATTTTTTGTTAGGCTTTGCCCCTAATTTCAACTCCAAAGTCCCCCCCTTAATAAAGTCTTCATGATAAAACCAACATTTATTCCACTTTTTCCCATTAAGGGAAGCATTTTGAATGTACATATTATCAGTTGAATTTCCTTTCGTTATGATTTGGAAAGTCTTTCCGGAATAATAACGATTGTCCAAATGAATAGTAACCTTATCAAAAAGCGGAGAAGTAATCTCATAAAAAGGCTTTTCCGCACAACCACCATCCACCTCAAACAGTCCGATTGCCATCAGAACACCTAAAGCCCCCATCTGTCCCTGATCCTCATCATCCCGATAGCCTCCATAGGGAGTCACATCACAATAAGCAGCTTTTACTTTACGCACCCACTTCTGAGTAAGCCAAGGTGCTCCTGCATAACTAAACAAATGAGCCATTCCAGTCCCCGGCTGATTACCATAATCTGTCCAATTGCCTTCCTTTGTTTTATTAGAACGGAAAAACCCATACGACTCACTCTTTTCGAAATTAGCATTCAATCTCTTAACATACTGGTCGGCACCTCCATAAAGTTCTATCAATCCTGCCATATCATGTGGAACATAGTGTGAATAAATAGCAGAGTTACTCTCGCAAAATCCTCCTTTTTCTGTCAATTCCAACGGATCAAAATAAGGTAACCAGTTGCCATCCTCTCCACGAGGTTGCATATAACCACTTTCCGGATTCCAAAGATTACGATAATTCTTTGACCGCTTCATAAAAAACTCATAATCCTGTAATTTCCCCATTGTTTTCGCCATCTGTGCCAAGCACCAATCCTGATAGGCATATTCCAATGTCATGGAAGCTCCGGTAGTATGCATCCCTTCAACATCTTTCCGTCCGTCAGGCACATACCCCCATTCCTCATAATATTTCATGCCACCGGAATAAGCTGTCTTGCTATGTTCATAACCGGCATGGTCGCGAATACCTCCCACAAAAGCATTTTTCCGCAAACCTTCATAAGCCAGTTCCGCATCATAATTACGAATTCCTTTATTATAAGCCGAAGCAAAAAAAGAAACAGCCGGATCACCAATCATCACATACGTATAATTTCCTCCTGATGGTCCACGGGGAATCAGACCTCCGTTTTGATACATATCTATCATTGTATTACAGAAATTATCCATAACTTCAGGATATGCCATAGACCAGAGTATGTTCAGTGACCAATGACTTCCCCACCATGCATCAAAGTTATGATGATTATACAAAGGTTTTCCATCTTCTCCCAAAGGAATTTGCCGTATGCGCGGAAAGTCGGAAGTCATATCCATATAATGTCCATCGGCATCACTGACTACATGGCGTCCCAATAAGGCATGCCACAAATCCGTATAGAGTTTTATTTGCTGTTCTCTGCTACCGCCTTCCACTTCTATCCTTCCAAGCCAATCATTCCATTCGGAAAAAGAAGACTGCTTTACTTGCTCAAAATCCCAGCCTGACAGTTCCGTTAACATATTCTTACGTGCCTGTTCTACACTGACATATGAAATCGCCACTTTCAGCATCACCTTTTCGTCTTTTTCTGTTTTAAATCGGACTGCCATACCCGCATTCTTACCTGATATTCTTTCCGGATTGCTATTAGATTCTATCCGGCCTTCGCGCCAAGATACAACCTTATCCATTGGCTTGCTCAATTGTGCATAAAAATAAACAGGAGTATCTTTAGGACGACGTCCTGTACGTTCCATCATCTCCCATCCGGCTATTTCCTTATCACTTACTTTCCAAACCTCCGAATAAGCTGTAGGTCCATGTGCCAAAAACGCTCCCGTATCAAATAAAATATAACTGGCATCACTTTTCGGAAAAGTATAACAATGAAAGCCTACGCGCATAGTAGAAGTCAACTCTGCTGTTATGTCATAATCTGTCAGTTTCACTTTATGATATCCCGGTTTAGCTATCTCTCCATCATGAGTAAAAGCCGATTGATAAGCATTCATACCCAAATGCCCTTTAAACTCGCCAACGGTAGGCATCACCGCCACACCGGACATCTGCCAATTATGAACATGACTAAAACAGCGTATTTGTTTTGAGTCATACAGATATCCTGATCCCCAAGAGTGCTCGGTATCCGTATCAGGGCTAAGGCTGACCATACCAAACGGACGACATGCCGAACTGAAAAAAAACCATCGGGAACGGTGACTGTCAACAAAAGGATTTACCAAGTCAACATAATTCTTTTTAGTCCCCGCTTCATTGAACAACAAAGAACCAAAAGCAGGCTGATCACGATCGTATCCTTCAGGACGAATCTGCCGAAGAACCTGTTCCGTATAAGGCATCTGCATCCCTTTCCGTATAACAAAATGATTGTAGGTCATTTCAAAAATCGGCATATATCTACCCCTTCCTTTATTAGATATCTCAGTCCAGTTGCTATATTTTCCTGTGACATCCTTCCACACAGCAAAAGGAACATTATACCCCAAATTATATTTTGCGACATACTCAAACCCTTTCATAAGCCGGTTATCAAGAGCCGAATATAAATCATCACCTTGTTGCCAAGCTATTTCACAAACAGTTGCCAGGGCACCTATACCCAACATGCTATGCCCCTGATCACGACCACTCTCCTGTATCTGACCGGTATCCCCACTGATATAATGAGCTATTGTTCCGTTATCATTGGCATGAAGATAAAAATCAACCGCCTTATTATACATTTCCTCATTATCCCATAAAATAGCAGCTGCCATATAAGCTTTAGTCACAATAGGTCCCCAATTCCCATTTGTATAAGGCTTACGATGGTAAAAATTTTCCATTACAGGCAAGAACACTTCCCTTATCATTCTACTGATCTCATTAAACTGAACAACTGTCATCTTTTTATAAGTATGACGCAGTATTTCAGTAGCATAAATAATCTTTAATCCTTCCAACCCCACCAACAAAGGGGCATCATTCGTTTCCGGAATTCTTTTAAGTGTTCCGGCATAGCCTAACAATAATTCCAAAGATTTCTCGGCATGAGTCTTTTCACCAGTCAAAACCCACATCAATGCATTCTGATAGACTGCACTAAAGTCTTGCTCCATTTTTGATTTTGTATGACGAAACTCACCATCTCTTGAAATGATTTCAAAAGGTCCGAAAGGCTGATAATCCGCCTGAGAACAATGATGACTTTTCAATAATTCAAAAGAACCATAGGCAGGATATTCCTTATCAGCGATTTGAGCACGCATCCGCTCAATACTTTTTGTTGTATGTAATATTCCCGGATGCACAAATTTTCGGGCCTGCATCTCAAGTCCTATACTCAAAAACAGACAATAGAAACCCAATTTCAACAGGACTGATATTTTAAACTTTCTCATAACCGCTGCTGCTTATAGTTTTTGACAGATTTTATATTTCCATCGTCAGGAACTAAACGAACTGCCCCCCCCCCGGATGCTTTCAAACAAAAGTTTAATTTCGTCTTGTTGCTCACACGATAAGTAGAAACTCTGACTTTAGTACGTGTTTTCACTGATTTATCCCCATCCGTATAAATTTCCGCTATGTAGTTCTTTCCTTCGGGCAAGAAATCCAAGCTTACAGATAAAACACGCTTCTCATTATTTGTTATCGAACCGATAAACCATTCCTCTCCTTTACGACGGGCTATAGTAATAAATTCACCGACCTCCCCTTGCAACACTTTTGTATCATCCCATGTAGTATATACATCATCAAAGAATTTCAACTCGGGTTCGTCTTGAGAATCTGATGGTTTATCATACCAATACATATATTGCAACGGACTATAATAAACTGCCGCCAAAGCCAATTGATGCGCAGGAGTGGTCTGGATAGATTTAGAACGAGGAACACCATAACTATCCTTGTCTGCATTCAAGCGACCGAAATCCTGACGATAGTAACAAATGGTATAATCCGCCGCTCCAGCTATAAACCGGGTAAAGGGAAGAGTAGCATTATGTGTTGCATCAGGAAATTCCTCATTACCTCGGATACCTTCCTGAGTCATCAGATTAGGATATGTACGACTGAACCCTGTAGGACGGTACTCATCATGTACATCAACCATCAAGCCATAATCAGCACATTTCTTGATCGCTTCATGCATCCATTTAGTCCATACTTGTGATCCCACCTGTACGAAACCAAATTTAATACCCGCTATCCCCCAAGACTTATACAACGGAAGAATCTCATCCAATTGCTGTTGTAATGCACGTTGATTAACATACAGGATAACTCCTATACCCCGTTCTTTAGCGTAAGCTACCACCTCTTTCAGGTTCAAAGCATTTATATCCGGATTTCTACGAGGGTCTAATGTCACTGTAGTAGCATCAGAAACCTTGTCATATTCAAATCCATACCATCCCGCATCAAAATGAATATATTGCAGATTGCGTTTCACGGCAAAATCGACCAAAGCTTTTCCTCCTTCTGTAGTCAATGTCACTTCACGCACCACTTTTCCGGGTTTTATCCATGAAGTATCCTTTATTTTACAAGAAGGGTTCAAATTCAGAATCAAATCATTATGTTCCAATATTTGTCCCGGTTTATCAGCACACATAATCACCCTCCAAGGAGTATGATAAGGAGCAATATCTTCTACGGGACCATACATAGCAGATTGAATCGTATTCTTTTTTTCTGTCGATAACTTGAATTTTGTACGCACATAGTCTACCACTTGCGCTTCAGCCAGACATACGTAAGGACCTTCAGGTAATGTCAAAAGCAACGGACGGTCTGATTCACCGGGCCATCCTTCCAATGGGAGAAATTCATAAGGAGTCTGAGCCCTGGATGTAAAGTAAGCTTTTGTTCCTTCCGGTAAAGTATATTCAGTAAATTCATCTGTGATCTTCAAATATTGTCCGCCGGGAAACCGATAACGGAATGCAATCCCTTCATTATACGCCCGTATATCCAAAACCAACTTGTCACGAGAATTCTGACGGTTAATGACTACCGACCAAGCTTTATACTGATCTTTTATGGTGCTACGTTCTCCATATACAGGATGCCAGACAGTATCCTGTTCGGCAGTTGTCATGTCACCTAATGACAAATGATCACGCCATATAGTATTAGCCTTAATACCCAATAAAGATGGTTTTATCGTTTCTTTAGCATTCCAATTCAAAGAATAATGCAAGTTCCCACCCTCATCACTTAAAGTAAACTGATACTTTTCATCCGGCGAGGACATCTTTATCTCTTTTGCCTGAAGGATGGATAAAGAAAATACCATCCATAATACACCTATATATAATCTTTTCATCATACTAACTATTTATACCTTGCAAAGTTATACATTTATAGCGTACTCTCTATTTTTTATGTCATTGACAGATTAAAAAACCGTCTTTACTATAGATCAACAAAAAAGGAAGAATACGCTATAAACTTATTATAATATTAAGATAATTCAATTACTCCCAACCCGGATTATTTCCTAATTCCTGACCGTTGGATAAAGTATTCAACCATGTAACAGGAATAGGACGAAGACCATATTTACTTTTAAAGGTAGCTTCACTTAATTGGGTCTGAATCAATCCACCTGTAATATTAGTGACATCCCAATTGTATTTCAAAACTCTTTCTGCCAATTTTCCTGTACGCTGCAGGTCATTCCACCGTGGTGCTTCTCCATAAAGTTCCAATGCTCTTTCATCCAATACATTGTCTAATGTAACAGTACCAACATATTCTTGCAGTCCACCTTCCGGAGCATTATTCATGGCACGTTTACGTATCTGATTTATATAGTATAAAGCATTAGAGTTATCTCCCATTTTAACAGCAGCCTCAGCAGCAATTAAGTAAGTTTCGGCCAATCGGAACAAATAAATATCACGAGTTCCATTTTCTACTGTTCCCGAACTGTTATAACGGGTATTACAATCTTTAAATTTCCAAACAGGAAGCCAAACACGTGATTTTGCATTAAAGCTTTGATAACCGGTTTTATAATAATCATCATTTCCAGCATCAGCATAAGAACCCTCAGGATAATTATAGAAAAAACGTCCACGATTATTAGCAGCCGCTTTTTCAGCATCTGTATATTGTTTATAACCACTCTCTCCGGGAACAGGGAAATAAATTACGGTATCACCCTTTGCCACATTTACCCCATTTGTACTCTCAAACCAATTTCTACCATAAGCACGTCCGTCTATAGAAGTAGCCGGGTCACCATTCAATGGACTCATAAAAGTAACTTCCGTACGTCTATCTTTCTTCCAATCAAATAATAAATAACTATATTTGGTTGGCATAACAGAAGCATAATCATTACAATAAATTGAAGAAAAGCCCAAATCAGTCCAACCTTCACGATAAACAAACAAATAGAATTCTGTCTGAATATTATTATTCCATCCTGCTCCGGCAGAAAAGTTAAGACTGAAAATAATTTCATCATTCTCTTCATTTGCCTGACGATGAACCATTGCATAATCATCCAATAATGTATGTCCGGAATTCTTAATTACATCTACAGCATCATCGTAAGCCTTTTTAAAATCATCAGCTTCTGCATAACTCTGATATCCTCGAGTCAAATAAACAAGAGAACGAAGATGTTTAGCAGCCGCTTTTGATACACGTCCATAATTCGCCGAAGTCTGCTTCATGGGAAGAGAAGAATCCATAACGTCCTGCAAATCTGCCAGAATTTGTCTGTAAAAATCAGATCCACTATCCAATTGCGAAGTTGTAGAAGGTGAGGTCGGTTCTTCCAAGATCAATGGAGCTTGCCCCCAATTTTTTACAATTTCAAAAAGATATAACGCCCGCAAGAACTTAGCTTCCGCAACCCGTTGGGCCAAGATTTCTTTATCAATACCATCAAAAATATCTTGATCCTTTGTAACTACCATAGCAGCACGACCAATAGCAGCATTTACATTTTTCAAAGACTCATATAATACCTTCCACTGATTATAGACAGTGCCATTATCATTGGTATAATCTACTGTATACTGATTTAAAGCATTGGTTGCTGTTCCGTCATTCTGAGTCCCCAAATCCGTACCAAGTTGGGTCAACAGAAAATAGTTGGTTGTATTATAAACAGATTTTAATGTGGAATAGGCTCCATTAATAAGAGACTCATATCCTTCAGCCGTAGCATAATATTCTTCAGCAGACTGGCTAGACCAATTTTTTTCATCCAGAAAAGACGAACATCCCGAAAGAGCAAACACAGATGCCAACAGGAAACCTTTAGTAAATATATTTTTTGCTTTCATACTATCCTAATTATTTGAATGATAAATTAATACCAAATATTACATTGCGAGTCATTGCATCCGATGTATTGATGCTGACATTCAACTGTTCAGGATCAACCACATCCTTTGCACAGAAAATAAATGGATTCTGAACTGTTGCATATAAACGCAAATTGCCTAATTTCATTTTCTCAAGAACCGATGGTTTAAAAGTATATCCCAAAGTAATATAAGAAATCTTAAGGAAATTACTGGAAAACATCGTATGTGACATTTCCGATTTTGCATTTCCCCATGATCCTGCCTTGCTTCGATAAGTACCCATGTTACTAGGCTGTGCAGAAGCATTGGTAGGATTTTCCGGAGTCCAATAATCTTTTCTTAAATTATTAAAATTGAGATTGTTGTTTTCCAATGCATACGAAACATAGAACTGATTTCTAGCTCTTGCCCCTGCTTGGAAAGCTGCTTGAAATGACAAATCAAATTCCTTATATGTAAATGTATTAGTCATACCACCTGTCCAATCCGGAGTACGTTTACCATCAATCACACGATCTTTATCGTCAATCACACCATCCTCATTCAAATCCAAAGGTTTATATTGACCAGGTTTACAACCATATTTAGCTGCTTCTTCAGCTTCATCCAGCTGCCATACTCCCAATGTCATCAAATTATAATTTATATCAATAGGCTGACCAATAATCCAAAGATTACTATAATCACCACTCATACCAGCTAAAGACAATCCACGGGAAGTCAAATTCTCCTTATACTGTAAATCTACAATTTTATTCTTATTATAGGCAAAATTCAAACTAGTTCTCCATGAAAAATCTTTAGTACGGATATTATCCGAATTAATATTTACCTCAAACCCTTCATTTCTAACAGACCCTACATTTGCTTTTACAGAAGAATAACCGGTAGTAACAGGTACTGTCTTATTCATAATCAAGTCTTCTGTCAAACGATTATAATATTCCACACTACCCGAAATCCGATTATTGAAAAATCCGAAGTCAAGACCTACATTATATTCTGTAGTACGTTCCCATCCCAAATCCAAATTCCGTAAATTATTGGGAACATATCCAATAGACTCACTAGAACCGAATGTATAATATTTGGCACCACTAATAGATCCTTGCGTCTGATACGCACTTACATTATCATTACCGGTCTGACCATAACTTAAACGTAACTTCAAATTACTCAACCAAGACAAGCTCTTCATAAATTCTTCTCCTGACACTCTCCATGCTACAGCTGCTGATGGAAAACTTCCCCACTTATTGCCTTCAGCTAATTTTGACGAACCATCAAAACGAATACTTGCTGTTACAAAATACTTGTCCTTATACACATAATTGGCACGTGCTAAATAAGACATCAAATTCGTTTTGGTAAAACCGGAAGAAGAAGTATTACTTGCCGATCCTCCTGCCAAATTATACCACAAAGAGTTATATGACAATCCATTACCAATTCCTTTTAACTTTTCATCTTGTGATTGCTGCATAGAGAACACTCCGGTCAAATCTACGCGATGATCCTTCAATTCAAAGTTATAATTTACAAGATTATCCCAAACCCAATCTACATAGCTATTTTTCGCATAATTACTGGTTGCCTTATTTTGCCCTTTATTAGCTTTAGTGTATTTACCTCTGTACTGGCCAATTTCTTCCAAATTTATATCCGGCGAGAAAGTGGTCTTCAAAGTCAATCCTTTAATTGGAGTTATTGCCAGATAAATGTTACTCAGCAAATTGTACTTTTTGGTTTTATTCAGTTCATTCTTCATGGTAGTTAACGCATTATACTGACCATTAGAATAAGCCCACATTTCTTCTCCTGTCACCAAATCAGTCGGATGATAAGTCGGACGCAGACGAAAAGCATCCTGTAACAAGTCAGAGTTACCCGTATCACGTACTGAATGGGTTCCATACATATTAATTCCAAATTTCATGTATTTGCTAGGTTCTACATCCACAACAGCACGCAGATTATAACGGGAATATTCTTGAGGCTCCAACATACCATCTTCAAAATAATATCCGGCAGATAAAGCATAAGTAGCCATCTCATTACCTCCGGTAGCCGATATAGTATGATTTGTCATAAAGGCCGGACTAGAAACAGCATCCACCCAATCAAAATAATTTCCATCTTGAATAGCCTTTAACTCTGATGCTGTGAAAATCTGACTATCATCCACATATTTATTATTATTTCCGGCTCTTTTAGCCTCTCGTGCCAATTGCACATATTCTTCACCAGACATCATATCGGGCATATTCGTATATTTCCTATATCCGGCATATCCACTATAATCTATTTTTACTTTACCTATCTTACCTCTTTTAGTAGTAACCATGACTACACCATTAGTAGCACGGGAACCATAGATTGCGGTAGATGATGCATCTTTCAAAATATCAATTTTTTCTATATCATCCGGATTCAGGTTAGATAAAGAAGCTCCTGGCACACCATCTACAACAATTAAGGGAGATGTACTTCCGCTAATTGTATTCAAACCACGAATCAGAATATTATATTCCCCTCCTGGTTTACTATTAGAACGTTGAATTTGCACACCTGGCAAAGCCCCTTGCATAGCTCCTACTGCATCCGTTCTACCACTTCTTATCAAATCCTGAGTAGAAACAGAAGCTACAGCACCTGTCAAATCCGATTTCTTTACCGAACCATAACCTACCACTACAACTTCGTCCAACAGCTCAGTATCTTCTTTTAGAACAATCTTGAAAGAACGGTTAGAACCAATATTCAATTCTTGAGTTTGAAAACCAACGTAAGATATCTGTAACTTATGAGAAGGAAAAACAGTCAAACTAAAATTACCATCCAAATCAGTTACAATACCGTTGGTAGTTCCTTTCTCCATTACTGTAGCACCTATTATCGGTTCTCCATTTGGATCAATAACTTGTCCCGTAATCTTCACCGTATTCTGCAATACTTCTTGATTAATCGGAGAGTACAACCCTGCACCTGTTTGCTCTGCAACCGCATTTCCTAACGGCAAACAAGACAATACCATAAGTAATAAAAATTTGTCTTTCTGTTTCATAGCATGTACTTAAAGTTTAATTTATTAAATCATTCTATTTTTCATTTTCTTTTTTTACTTATTAAACGAATCTAAAATAAAATACACTCAAAAGACAGAAAAAATATTTTCTATCACTCACATATTCAAGAACATAAATATCTATCCGTCTGTTTACGAAGAACTCCCCTAGCTATATATAGCTGATTCTCTATTGTTCTCAATGATAGGCCTAAGTTTCTGCTTATCTCCGGATTAGAAAACTCTTTTTGGAATTTCATGATAAATATCTGTTTACATTTAGGAGGAAGGGAATTAATCCTTTTCTCCACAATCACAAAAAACTCTTTTGCCAACAAATCGTTATATCCATTTATATGTACCACTCTATTTTTTTCGTTACTATAGATTTCCTCGTATCTTTGCGCTATCTGCCTATGGCGTACCAAATCAATACAACGATTATATATTGCTGCATAAATATATTTTAAGGCTGCAGCCTCAGATACAAAATAATTTGTCTGCTGAAATAACCCTATAAATACATCCTGCACTACATCTTCAGCATAAAATTCACTAGATAACACCTTGCCCGCATACCGCATAAAACAATTCTTAAATTTCTTATAAATATCTTCCAAGGCTATATCCCCTTTTTGATAAAGACTAATATCAATAGATTGTGTATTCATAATATGAACGGATTAACAATGATTTTATAAATTAGCCAAAACAGATTGTTTCTCTTTCAAACGTTTCAATCGTACCAATGCTTCCAAATAATAGTAATCTGCATAACTAATAGAAGCATCAACTTCCCATCCCTTGTTCATGTGCCCAACCGAATGCAATAAAAAAGCATCTTTTTTATTGCGAGCCTGATATGCCGGAGAAGATAGTATCTGAAGCATTTCCACAGCCTTATTCCGATAGAAAGATGCAGAATCACTATTATTTATATAGGTGGAAAGTTCCAATAAGGCAGAGGCCGTTATGGCAGCAGCCGATGCATCTTTCGGTTCACCTGAGGATAATTCCGGAGCATTAAAATCCCAATAAGGAACATAGTCTTCGGGCAGATTTTTCAGATATACATCCGTTACCTTTTGTACAAAATCGAGGTAACGGACATCTTTTGTTTCCCGATAAACGACTGTATAACCATAGATAGCCCATGCCTGACCACGAGCCCACATACTGTCATCCGAATAACCTTGATGGGTCACTCCCTTGATAAATTCACCTGTCAGGGTATCATACACTGCTACATGATAAGAGGTATAATCCGGACGAAAATGATATTTCATCGTCTTATCCGCATGAGCCACGGCAATGTCAAACAAATAAGGATTACCTCCATTCTTGGCTGCCCAGAAAAGCATTTCCAGATTGATCATATTGTCCATGATGGTATTATGACCGCCAAACATTTTCACATTGCGAGGCCATGAAAGCATAGTACCTACACGGGGATTGAACAATGCTGATAACGAATCAGCCGTATTGATTATAACTTGCTTATATTCCGGATTACCGGTCAGACGATAACCATTACCATAGCTACAAAAAACCAAAAAACCCAAATCATGATCGTATGCAGGAATCTCCGAGAGAAATTTCAAAGAAGCAGTAAACTTTTCGGCCTCTTCCTTTATTTTCGGATCTTGTGTATATTCATAATCATACCACAAGATGCCCGGCCAAAAACCTCCGCACCATTCTTCCTTACTCACTTTACGATAGTTCCAGTCATACTGGCCATCCATTATGTTACGAGGCATCATAGTGTAATCTACCTCCCGCCCTTTTCCATGCATAACCTCCAAAGTACGATGTACCTGGCGATCACAATATTCCAAAGCCCTGTTCACCTCCAGTTTGTTGTCTACTTCAGTACAGGCTGAAAGCAGACATAACCCTATACCTACTAATAGATTTTTTGTATTCATAATTATCCTTTCTTTTTTTACTTATCGATACGAAACCAGTCGGCATCTACCCAACCTCTTTCCTTGCCATAAGGAGCTGTGCTGAATAATCCTACTTTCGCTCCTATCCACTTACCTTGACGAGCAGTAAAAGGCACACCGGCCAATGTATATTTCCTGCCGTCCAGACTGTAGCTGAAATAACAGATACCTCCCCCAGTTACTTTCACCTGCAAATAAATATCACGCTCATAATTGGGATAGAGCCCGGCTCCGAACCGGCGGCTTACAGGTAATTCCGCAAGATGGGTCACTGTTTCAGGAGACCGTTGCTCCGCATCCTTGCAGACCACTTGATTCAATATAAACTTATCACCTTCTTTTACTACACCCAGATAGCCATAATCCCACCCCATCACTATCAGTCCGGACTGCTGTCCGTCCGCTTTCGCAGAAACTTTCAGTTTGGCAGTCGCCGTAAATTCTTCGGCAGGGAATTTTTGTAACAAGAGATTCGGCACCTCCCAAAAATTTACAAAATCCTTGGACAAAATATGTCCATATATACGAATGTAACCCAAATCAGAGGTAAAGCCAAACGTATCCTGATAATTGGCATGCCATTCCCATTGCAAGCCCAATTGCCTTGTGTTGAATTCATCACTCTCAATCGGTGTCTCTATAGGATAAATCCTGCCTACATCCGGTTTTTTATAGCGTTTTACAGGTTCGCCGCATCCATCACCGTCCTTGTCCTCCCCAATTACGGGCCAATCATTTTCCCACTTCACAGGATTCAAGTGCAAGACTCTGCCATACATGGCTTTATCTTGAAAATTGATAAACCAAGACTCGCCTGTACAGGTTTCCACCCATCCCCCCTGATGAGGGCCATTTATGTCCGTATCTCCTTGGGCCATAACAATTTTTGACTCGTATGGGCCATACACATTGCGAGAGCGAAGTGCCAATTGCCAACCTGTCACCACCCCTCCGGCTGGCGCCAGGATGTAATAATATCCGTTGCGTTTATAAAACTTAGGTCCCTCTATAGTATGATTTACACCATCATTGCCATCAAAAACCAATACAGGTTCACTAATAACTTTTGTACCTTCCGCATTCATCTCACAAACCGTAATCACACTATTGAATGCGGCGCGACTGCCCGCCCACGCATGTACCAAATACACTTTTCCATCCTCATCCCACAACGGAGTAGGATCTATCATTCCTTTCCCAGCCTTTACCAAGACCGGTTTTTCCCATTCACCCAGCGGATCTTTGGTCTTTACCATGAAAATACCCCAGTCGGGATCTCCCCAATAGATAAAAAACTCACCGTTGTGGTAACGGATAGAAGGAGCCCATACCCCTTTTCCATGTTGAGGAGCGTTAAAGAAAATGGTCGGCTCTATCTCCTTCAAGGCATAGTTTGCCAAACGCCAGTTCACCAAATCCTTTGAATGAAGAATGGGCAATCCCGGGGTGCAGCCAAAACTGGAAGCGGTCATATAAAAATCATCACCTACGGCACAAACATCCGGGTCAGAGTAATCCGCATGAATAATCGGATTAATATACGTACCGTCCTTCTGATCGGACACCCATACCTTCGATACATACTGAGCATCTGCCTGTTGCCATGCACCGCATACTAAAGCCACTATAATCACTATTTTTTTCATTCTTACCTATTATAAAAATGCCCTGAAACAATCATTCTTACCTTAAAAAACATACCCCTTTAAACTTAAAAAATCACCTAACCTTCATTTGTTAACCTAATCTGTCTATAATACGGACAAGAAAACCAATACACTCAACGAAAGTGGTTATTTTTATAATACTTGTCCTTTATACTTTTTATATTCTTTTATTTCCTGATCCGTCACTGGCACGAGTTGCATGGCCGCACCGCCTCCTGGCTTCAATGCAAACTGCATGATTTGAGAGGAATCCACCAACAGACGGGTACATTTCACCTGAGTACGGGTCTTTATCTTATCTCCCCCATCCGTATAAATACGGGCCAGATAGGTCTTTCCCTTATCTAAAAATGAAAGATTTACCGATTGAGCAGAACCTTCATTATTAGTCAAAGCTCCTACAAACCACTCATTACCCTTGCGACGCGCCATAGTTATATGCTTACCCGGAGCACCTTCCAATACTTTTGTATCATCAAATACGGTTTGCAGATTCTCGAACCATTCTATTTCGGGCTCCCCTTGATAGAATGAGGGGCGGTCATACCAGAAGATAGTTTGTAAAGGACTGTAAAAAATCAATGAAGCCGCCAACTGATGAGCATGGGTGTTCTTCAGACGTTTGTCGAAATAACAGATGGTATAATCCGCCGCTCCATTAATCATACGGGTAAAAGGCAGAATCGTATTATGCGTAGCGTCGGGAAATTCCTCATTCCCCCGTATCCCTTCCTGAGTGAGCAGGTTAGGATAAGTACGGCTGAAACCGGATGGACGGAACTCATCATGAATATTAATCAACAATTTGTTTTCGGCAGCCAGACGAACCATATCATGCAGCCAAGTAGCCCAACGATGACTGGCATACTGTACGAAGCCGGATTTCACACCTACGACTCCCCACTTATGCAGCAATGGAAAAAGCTCACGCATCTGTTTCATCAGGGCATGCTGATTGACATACACCCATACGCCTACCCCTTTTTCTTTGCCGTATGCAATGACACGCGGCATATCCAGTTTGGAAACCACCTTTGTGGCATCTCCATCATGAGAAGTACAAGGCATATACCATTGCCAGTCAAACAACATATAAGGAATATGATGGGTGGCACAGAAATCAATTGTGGCTATGGCCCCTTCAGTGGTAATAGTCGTTTCACGCATAATCTTTCCGGGCCTGATCCAGTCCGTATCGGTTATCTCACAAGGAGGATTCAGATTCTGGATGATATCATTGTGTTCCAGCAATTCTCCCGGTTTATCGGCTGCCATGATAACTTTCCATGGGGTAGCGTAATAAGTGACAATATCCACAGGACTGTACATGACCGAAGTCAGTGTATTCTGTTTAGTCGGAGAAGCTACCAATTTAGTAAGACACCAGTCATCTACATCGGCATCAGTCAAAGCCACCCACAGCCCGTTGGAAAGTTCCACAGTCAAAGCCCGTTCCACCGGCTGTTTAATATCGTTAATGGCAAGGTGCTCAAAAGGCGCTTGCGCCCATTGCTCCGCCCACGCCATCGCACCGGGGGAAAATGTATATTCAGTCAGATCCCCCACCACTTTATGAAAAATGGCCTGTGGATGTTCAGGAAAAAAATAACGGAAAGCGATGCCTTCATCGTACGCGCGCACTTCAATATTCAAACGATAATTGGAACCATCTTTTTTGGAAAGATACATGGTTGCCTCATTATACGCCTCGCGAACCGTACTACGTTCTCCATACAGAGGATGCCAAGACTTGTTAACAGCAGGCTGATAGATCACACTATCCACCTCCAAATTATCCATCCAACATTTTACCTGATTTATTTTACGGGCAAGCGCCAGTTCCCAAGTACGGTTATCCAGCTGAAGACCGGCACGGGAGTTTCCGATAACCTCTCTGCCTCTATACTTTACCTGATATACTATTTCATTTACTGAAGAAGAAATTTTCTCCTGCCTGAACATAACTTCATGAACTCCCTCCGGGGACGTCAATTTCAATTCTTTAGAATGACCTGCATAAAGCGAAGCCGTACAGGTCAACGCATATGCTATGAGTATTATTTTTTTCATAATGATTACTTTTTAATTAGTAGTACGGATGAATCGGAAAACTCACTCAACGAAAAGAAAAATAAAATCTATAGGATAAAACAATTCACCGCAGAGACCTTCAGCATTAGTCCCTGCGGTGAATAAGGATGCACAAAAAAATTATAATTTTTGATTGTAACCTTCATTCAGTTCTTTGGTTTCTTTTCCTATTTTCACCCGTACAGGACCGGTTGCTGAATAGTACCAAACACCATGCTGCATATAGATTGCAGCATATACGTCATGATCCGATTCTAAAACAAAGTTACCTTTCTTTAGTGAACGGCCACAGCCAAGATACATCAGTTGAATCTGACCTTCTTTTTCTCTTATCAATCCTAACCCGCCACAGAATGAAACACGTTTGGAAGGATGATGAGCCTGCATGTCCGTCGCACTGAACAGATAATCCGCATATCCGTCCGCCGTATTCACCTTCACCCCGGTACAGCCATCATCTCCCTGCAAGGCTTCTACACCGAGCACATTCGGACCACTCTTTTTATACGCTTCATAAACAGAAACAAAAGGATGAGTATGAGCATTATTACCTTCCTGACGGACAATCAAAGCAGGAGTCGGCATAGGAGGCATACAAATATCGCCGGGAGTCAACCCTTTATTCATTGTAGTCGGGGGAGCATCCACCTGATAAATTTCACGTCCCTCACCTCCTGTCATCCATAAACGCGCCGTTATATCTTCGGGCATACTCCATGAAGCGATGAAATTCTGGTTATAATCGGATTTATGCAGATTGGAAAACCAATGATATCCTTCATGCCACGTTTTGTCAAACTTCTCCAAAGCCTCACCGGGAAGCTTGTTCCCTTCCGAATCAGTGATTTCCATCGAAGTACCTACATGATGGAACAAATAATCATTATCCGCCCTGTCCGACCGGAAAATATCCACATAATAACCACTATTCCCCGAAGTACGGACCATAGCGACCATTCTTCTTTTCTCACCGGCAGACACATCGGCAAAGTTGAGGTAAGGAGTTAATTCTCTATCATTTACGAATTCTCCCTCCTTCACCATAGGTTCCATAGCATGAATAGTGATATCTCCTTCCGTATATCCGGGTAAAACCGTATTAGAACCTGTAGGAGACTGATGGTATCCATGATCTTTGCTCCAATAGGACTCATAAGCCGCTGCATCCGGAGCCAACGCATAACCATACGCATAGAATTGTAAAGCCAACCCGTTCGGAGTGAGATGGTATCCTTTTTTACCACCATACAGAGTGAACATCATTTTATAATCTCCCTCCCAGTTCTTCATTGTAATAAAACGATGATGGGGAGAATAAGACGCACGCTCATTACTCTCTGCACGTACAGACGGGATGGTAGCTGTATAGGTACAAAGCCCTGTCCAACCGGCATTATTTCTGGAGTATTTCTTTTGAGAAATCCCTTTGTTCAAGGCACTTGCCACTTTTTCCACCCCCTCCTTATTATCTGTTCCGGTATAATAAGTCAGCAGATTTTCAAACGTCTGAAAATTAGCACTTCCCCCACGTGAATCACCGAACACCACCATATTGGCTGCATCGTCCATCCAAGGAAATACAGCCATTGCAGCTTTCTGCAAAATGGGGTTACCGGCTATGATATCTATCCCGGCACGTTTCAAGGGAGCCGCCCAATCAAGCAATGACTGCACTGTACCGAATGAATAACCGGGAGATTCCGGCCACAGCCCTGTCACCCGATCGTAAGTTTTCAATATATCGGGAATGGCATCATGATAGGGAGTAGATTCGTTCACCAGCAGATTCAAATAATACTCTTTTCCTTTACCGTCAGCATAAGCCTCATTATGATCGAGCACCAACATAGGACGCAGCATTATATTCCACCCGTTCACATTCCAGTTACCCGATTTGCCACCGCGTACCAGCCCTATATTGATAAAACGCTTAAAGACTTCGGCAGCTACCGTTTTTGTATCTTTCCCAATTGCTTTCAGATGAGCATGAGGATGCCGTATCAAATAATCGAAAGCAAAATCATACGCCATTGCCGCATGCATTACCAAATCATCATGTATCTGTTCGTAATCATAATAGCCGCAAATACCTCCCGGTTCCCAACCACCGACACTGCCACACGACTTTTCAGGGTCCAAAATAGGATTCATATAATACGTCCCTACCAACCACACATTAAATATATCTGTGGCAAAACGGGCAAACTTCTCTTCTCCTGTCACCCAATAAACAAAAGCGGCATTTTCTGCTAATGTCAAGATCTCGACATTATTCCCCCGTATCATGTGCCCGCTTTCCTTATAAGGCACTTTGACCGAAGGCTCCGAAGGATTTAATTTATTAATTCCCCACATATCACCTGTTTCATTATAAGAAGTGCGGTCCTCCAACGGAACATTGACATACTTATTCCAAGTACGCATTCCCGGCATTCTTACAGTGGGAACAGGAGCATTCCCCTCTCCATAGTCCCAATTCTGTTTTTTCAAATAACATTGAGTATAGCGCTCTCCATCTTTCCAATACATGGCCAGCCGGAAAGTTATCCATTCGGGATCAGTCTGATGACGATCCACATATTTTTCCACTTTGGAGCGGATAGCTGCAAAGGCTTCCCCAGCCCAAGGCTCATTTTTCACTTTTTGCAGAACAGACGCTCTATCCGCCGGAGAAACATATACACAAGGGTGTTGCTGCGCCTGAACAGCCGACATACACCCTATCCATAAAATAAAGGTTACTAAAATATTTTTCATACTCATTTATTGATTTACTATCTTGGTTACCGTTTCAGACAGGACAGGACTGCCATAAAAAGAAGAGAAGCCGTCTTTTTTATTAGCTCCTCCCTGTACGTGAGCTATAAAGAAACCATACACGCTATCACGTTTATTTATCCACGGGTAAGCACCAGCCCATCCGGGAGAACTAATCTGATAAGCTTCTCCTGTAGTCTCATCAACCAGTTCACGCCATTCACCTAATCCATAGATACCAGTGTGGTGCTGTCCTAACGCTTTCTCAACATACTCACCAGGAGCAACAACAGCATTCCGTACCTGATCTACCTGCATAGTTTGAACTGTTTCCGGTTTCAATATCTCTTTGTTCCCGAAACGTCCGTTATGATAAATCATTTTCAAGAAACGGATATAATCATTCAGCGTGGTACACAATCCACCTCCCAACATAGGAGCATGTCCCCCGTCAGTATTAACCGGAGTAAAATGAGAGCCAGTCATTTCCAAAGGAACGGCAATTAATTTCTGAAATAAAAATTCAAACTCTTCCCCCATAGCTACTTCGGCCATACGTCCGGCTATTTGCATGGCCAATCCTCCATATTCAAATCGAATTCCCGGTGCAAAAACAGTATCCAAAGGCAATATCTCTGTGACAGCCGAATCCAAATGATTGTAATTGTCCACCCGGGGAGCAGGCAGGTAAGGACGTACACCGGAAGTATGAGAGAGTAATTGACGCAAAAGGATATCGCCTTTCGCATCGCCCCTGAACTGCGGTAACCACTTCTCTACAGGATCATCCCAACTCAAATCCGTCCGGTCCACTACCGCACCAATTACGGCAGCAGCCACCCACTTGCCG
>OKSX01000675.1_pt1 | contig 21168 bp, 16 predicted proteins | sample 1606391 | NCBI WGS metagenome assembly OKSX01 (sample SAMEA3879578, study PRJEB24766) | human gut metagenome | biome: human-associated habitat; feature: feces | place: USA | collected 1985/1987
TATAATATCAGAAAAACGTCTATGTGCGGCTCTGTTGATGAGCGATTAAATACAAATACATATTATTTGTATAAGGGCTTGGAAAAAGAGTTTATAAACAAAAAAGAATATAAATATATATTGTTAAGACAGTTAAAAAAATATATTTTGGGAATTGAATTACATACATTGGATAAGTTATATAATATAAGTGCATTTTCGCTCGGAACACATAAATATTCTTATGAAAATTTAAAAAATAAAAAGGTTGTTATATATGGGGCTGGTAACAGTAGCGAGTCGTTATATAATTATTTAACAAAAGAATGTAAGTGTGATATTACCGGATGGGTCGACAAATATCCTGAAGGTAAAGATATGAAGGTGATGCACGAAATATTAGCCGTCAACAGTATTTTAAATATTCAATACGATTATATTGTTATAGCTGTATTAAAAAAAGAACTTGCTGACAGTATAAGAAAAGAATTGATTGAATTATATAATATAGATTCAAAAAAAATTCTGTGGAATAAAGTGGAATATGTTAATCTGTTGGATAAAATGTAAATCATTATATTATACATGGGGTGTTAAATGATAGAGAATCAAATAGTAAGTATAATTGTTCCGGTTTATAATGTACAAGAGTATATAAAAGATTGTATTAACAGTATTATTTGTCAGACTTACAAAGAGTTAGAGATTATATTAGTAGATGATGGTTCTTCTGATAATAGTTTGCAGATATGTAAGGATATGGCACAGAAGGATAACAGAATTGTGGTATTATCACAGTTGAACAGCGGGGTTGTTAATGCAAGAAAAAATGGTGTAAACAGAGCTACAGGAAAATATATTATGTTTGTCGATTCTGATGATTATGTTAATTCGGATTATGTTGAGTCTATGATGAAAATATCAAATGAATTTGAATTAGTTACATCAGGTATATTTGTCGGTAACAGAAAAGTGTTTGATTGTATTAATTCAGGTGAATATGATGTAGACAGGTTGAGTCCTGTTATAAAAAATATGATTTATGCACAGGACAATATATCGCGAGGGATTCTGTCATGTGTTTGTGCAAAACGCTTTGAAACAGAATTGACAAAAAAGATTTTTAAAAATTTGGATGAAGATATATATTATGGTGAAGATGGAGAATTTGTCTATAAATATATTATTAATTGCAAAAAAATATGTGTAACAAATAATTGTAATTATAATTACAGAATGAATAATTTGTCTGTAATGATGATTTTTTGATTAATGTAAACAGATTATATATATCATTAAAAAAAGAATTTGAAAAGAGTACATACTCTGCGGATCTTATTCCTCAATTAGAAAAATGGATATTTGAACATATAAGAATAGCACCGGAAAACATGGGATTTGGTCCTGAAAATGTTCCTATAAAATTTGTCTTAAAATGTGATGAAAATTTTGTGGATAAAAAAATTGTTGTATATGGTGCGGGAAAAGTCGGAAAAGACTATATAAGACAAATAAAGAAAGAAAAAATGTGTAAAGAATTTATTTGGGTTGATAAAAATTATGCCTCAAAGGAAACGTATATGGAAGAACACGTATGTTCTCCGGAAAAAATTTTAGCATATGAATTTGATTATATTCTAATAGCAATAAATAATGATGTGATTATAAAAGAAATAAAAAGTGAATTGCAAAAAAAATTTGGAGTAAGCAGTGAAAAAATAATTTCATGTAAGCCGTTATATATTAAAGAATTTTATGCATAGACCCAGGTTATAAAATGCAAGGAGAAAAGTTATGCTGATAAAAAATAGTGCAAACAAAACGGAGTTTTTAGAAGAAATAAAAGAAAAAAAACTGTATTGTTACGGTGCAGGAAAGGTATTTAGGGATTTTTTGAAGCTTTATCCATATATTGATATATATTCGGTTGTTGACAGAAGTGCGGATGTTTTAAAGGATAAATTTAAAAATATAAAATTTATAACACCTGAGCAGTTTTTGAAAGAGTGTGAAGATAAAAATTCTGTGTTATTAATAACTTGTTTTGATTATGTTGAAATTGAAGAAGAGTTGCAAAAAAAAGAAATTCTTAATGATTTATCGTGTTATGTGTATTATATTATGCAGGAAAAAGACGGTGTTAAAGAGATGTCATACGATTTGAATAAATATCAGTTAACGGAATTCAGATATCAAGATTGTATGGCTGGGCAGAAAGCTCCGGCAGATGTTACGATTATTGTAGCAAAATCAGGATATAAACCTATAACATTGAACAGGGGAACTGTAACAAGAGGAACGGAACAGACAAGGCTGGCATGGGAAGATATTGCAGATAATTTAAAAGAAGATTCGTATTTGATACTACAGTTACCGCTTTTGGATGATACAGAGGGGCTGTATAAGATTTTTGATATAAAAAAGAAAAAAAATATAAAGATAATAGGTATTGTACATGATATTAATATCGTTAGGGGAAATCCTACGGAATATGATTTCAGGCAGTATAAAGTTTTAAAAGAAGTGCCTGATGTATTAATTGTACATAATATGTATATGGCGAAAATGCTGGCGGACAGAGGATTTGATTCTGACAGTCTGGTAAATCTTGATATTTTTGATTATCTGATTCCGGATTATAAGGAAATAAAAGAATCAGAGGGGATTGTAATAGCGGGAAATCTTATGGAATCAAAAGCCAGATATGTATATCAAATTAATAAAATAAACAATGTCACATTTAATTTGTTTGGAGCAAATTATAATGCACAAAAAACATTTAATAATATAAATTATTTCGGAGCATTTTTGCCAGATGAACTTATAAAAAATTTAACAGGTAAGTATGGTCTTGTATGGGATGGTGATTCTATAGAGACATGCAGCGGGGGAAAAGGTGAGTATTTAAAAATTAATAATCCTCACAAATTATCATTGTACCTTGCTGTGGGACTTCCTGTTATTATATGGGATGAGGCTGCAGAAGCTGACTTTGTATTAAGAGAAAATGTTGGTTTTACAGTTAGGTCACTATATGAATTACCTGGAAAAATGTCGGATATTAGTGATAATAATTATGAAATAATGAAAAAAAATGCAGAAACAGTGGGGGCACGGCTTCGTAATGGTGAATATTTGACAAGGGCTTTAAAGAAAGCAGAGGAAAAGATACAGGAGATTAGAGATGGAGAACATATATAAACGTGCAATTACGAATTCTAATAAAGTAGTAGAATACATGCAAGATGATATATCTAGAGATATTTATATGGCACGTGTTATGAATAGTCTTACATATGATTATAATTATATAACACGAATTACTGTGGATAATATAGATGTAATGGATAAAAGATATTGAATCATATATAAGGGAAGGAAGAAAGCTTATACTTGATGGTGCAGGTTATTATGGAAAAAGTATAAAAATGACTTTGAAGGATGTTAAATTTGAATGTTTTAGTGATAGAAATTCACAAGAGAAGATGATAATGGGAGTACCTGTGCTTTCAAGGAAAGAAGCGGTAGAAAAATATTCGGATGCGTTATTTATAGTAGATTCAATGGTTTATGCCAGACCAATAAAAACGGAATTAAAGCAGCTTGGCGTTGAACATATTCTTGATTTTGGAAGTTATCTTGGTAAGTATGGTAACGCACGGGATAATCAATATTATGATGTTTTTAGATTTGGTGATGATGAAGTAATAGCAGATGTTGGATGCTTTGATTGTTATACAATGATACAATACTTTAAATATGGTAATAGTAAGTATAAAAAGATATATTCTTTTGAACCCGAACCACATCAATATGCACATTGTAAAGAAATAATTGAAAAAGGTGGATATCAGAATTGGGACATATATAATTATGGAGTATATGATAATAATTCAAAATTATATTTTAGTTCAAACAGCAGCAGTAGCAAGATAAGTAATGACGGCGATATAGAAGTTGATGTAATAAAACTTGATGATTTCTTCAAGGCACATGAAGCACCCACATTTATAAAGATGGATATAGAGGGAGCTGAGCTGGCTGCATTAAAGGGATGTGCAGAAACAATTAGCAGGTATAAACCTAAGCTGGCTATTTGTGTATATCATAAGCCGGAAGATATATTTGAAATTCCTGAATATATATTATCGCTTAATCCTGATTATAAAATGTATTTAAGACATTATACAAATCTTGTTAATGAAACTGTGCTGTATTGCGAATGACATATTTAATGATAGAGTTATTATAGAATAATTGAAAAAGATATATTTGACTTTGTTAACAAATTGAATTTGTAGTTCAATATATATTATTGCAATATTTATAATTCTGTGATATTTTAATAAAAAGCAGTTTTCTATATTACCTGTACGGTTGCTGTGTGGCTTGTATAATTGATGGTATTCTATATTTTGATGGTATCATTTTCAGGCACATGGCAATGGGGTGGTACATGGTCTGTCTATCTTGGTTTTTGTCTGTATTTCATTGAAATTCTGCTTTTAAAATAAGGTATAAAGCAGGATTATTATATTTACATGGTTCATGCCTGTGTTTTACAGGATACAACAGTGTTTAGTCAGCATGGAACATATTGCATAAGTGTATATTCAATGCTTAAAATATTGGTCATATTCCTGCTTTATCGGATAAGATAAGGAGAAGGAATTATGAATGGTAACAGAGAGTATAAGAGTGATGTGTTCAGCATGCTTATGGAAGACAAGAAGCGTGCACTTCAGCTTTATAATGTAATGAATGGTTCGTCGTATGACAACCCGGATGATGTCGAGATTAAGACGCTTGACGGAGGAATATCCCTAACTGTAAGGAATGATGCAGCATTTGTGGTTGATGCAAGACTAAGCATATATGAACATCAGTCAACAGTGTGTCCTAATATGCCTGTGAGAAGCCTGATATATTTTACGACAATTTTATCGGATATGCTTAGCGGAAGAGGCGGAGAAGGCAGGGAAAGAAAGATAGGACGCAATTTGTATGGAAGAAAGCTTGTAAAGATTCCGGTACCACAGTTTGTAGTCTTTTATAATGGAGAAGAGAAGCAGCCGGAGGTACAGGAGTTAAAGCTATCAGATGCATATGAGAAGGCAACTGATGATCCAAGACTGGAATTAAAGTGCATGGTGTATAATATCAATAATGGCAGGAATGAGGAGATAAGACATTCTTGCAGATGGCTTGATGAGTACATGATTTTTGTAAATAAGGTAAGGGAATTGCATTATGGAAGAACGGATGAAGACCTGCTTGTTGATATACAAATGGCAATAGATTATTGCATAGAGCATAATATATTAAGGGATTTCCTGATAAAACGAAGGAATGAGGTGACAAAGAGTATGAAGCTTGATTATACGTTTGACAGGCAGCTGGAACTTGAGAGGGAAGATGCGAGAGAGGAAGGATTCGAGGAAGGGCTCGAAGAGGGAAGAGAACAAGGACGTGAACAAGGACGTGAAGAAGGACGTGAACAAGGACTCGAACAAGGACGTGAAGAGGGGCGTAGAGAAGAACGAGATATTGTTAATCAGTTGATTACATTGCTGTTATCTGATGGAAGAACAGAAGATTTGAAGAAATCTGCATCTGACAGGGAATATCAGATACAGCTTTTAAAAGAGTATGGATTAATGTAATTTTATAAAATAGAATTAATATTTGCTAATGTAAACGCCTTTAGAGTATAATAGCTTTAAAGGCGTTAGGTTTATACGGAGGCATTAAGATGCAGATTGAAGATATAGTAGCAAAGTTCTCAACAGGAATATTTGTCTGGTACAATTTTAAGGAAAATGCAGCAATTTTATATTTGTATTCGATAAATAAAGACAAAGAAATAGAATCATTTCTTAAAAATAAAGGAAATGTAACATTATGTAACATAAAAAAAAGAAATGAAAATATTGATGATGTTAAAAAATTTGATTACATTGTTGGTGTTGATGTTTTAGAAGAGAGTGAATCGCCGGTAGAATTGCTTACATTTTGCAGGAATCATTTAAAGGATGATGGCAGGCTTCTATTAGGAACGGAGAATAGGCTCGGAATTAAGTATTTTTGCGGGGACAGGGATCCATATACTAATCATAGTTTTGATGGAATTGAAGATTATAGAAGAATAACCGCAGCGGATAAGAAAGATATAGATGGAAGATGCTATTCCAGAGCAGAACTTAATGATATGTTATGTATGGCAGGGTTTTGTAATGACAAGTTTTATTCAGTTATGCCGAATTTGAAAGAGGCACAGCTTATATATGCTGATGGTTATACACCGGTTGAAGATCTGGCAATCAGATATTTCCCTTTTTATAATTATCCTGACAGTGTTTTTCTGGATGAGCGTTTTATGTATAAGGATTTGGCTGATAATGATTTATTTCATATAATGGCTAACTCATATTTTATTGAATGTAGTCCTGATGGAAAGTTTGATGAGACGATGCATGTAACGCTTTCACTTGACCGTGGAGAGGAAAATGCTTTGGTTACAGGAATATATGAGCATGATGGAATAAGGGGCGTTTATAAAAAGGCTGTATATTCCGAAGGAATGAAGAAATTGTATGAAATGCAGGATAATCTTGATGAATTGCGGAGAAGAGGTATTAGTGTCGTTCAATCTAAGATTGAAAACGACAAATTTGTAATGCCATACGTAGACAAGCCTGTTGCATTGGTTGCGTTAAGAGAAATTGCAAAGAAAGATAAAGAAGCATTTTTTGATGCATTGAATGATTTGTATGAATTGATATTAGCATCATCCGAGCATACAGATATTGTGAATGAAAAGGACAGGAATAGTGCCAATGGGAAAGATATGGGAGTTATCCTTTCAAAGGGATATATTGATATGGTGGCACTTAACTGTTTTTATGATGAGACGATAGAAGAACCGAAGAAAAGATTTATATTTTATGACCAGGAGTTTTATTTTGAAAACTGTCCGGCTAAAGCTATATTTTATCGTTCAGTATCAGTTATATATGATGGTGCTGATATGGAATTTGAAAGACTGATTCCAAGAAAAGAGGTACTTGAAAGATTCGACCTTGCAGAGCTTGAAGAACTGTGGCAGCGTATATCCTACAGATTTACAAGCGAATTACGTAATGAAAAGAAATTACAGCTTTATAAACAGGAAAGAACGTGTGACGCAAGAGTAATCTACAGTAACAGGGAAAAGATTAATTACAGTGCCTCTGATTATCAGGAAATATTTGTTGATATTTTCAAAGGACTTGACGATAAAACGAAAGATGGAAATAATAAAAAACTTGTTCTTTTTGGTTCGGGCAATTTTACAAAAAGATTTCTGAATGAATTTGCAGGTTGTTACGATATTTTTTCGATTATAGATAATAATCAGTCGAAATGGGGAACAATGATGGATAATGTACCGGTTAATTCTCCTGATGTTTTAAGAGATATAGATTCTGATGAACTTCATTTGATTATTTGTATAAAAAAATATTATGGTGTTGTAAAGCAGTTAAAGGAAATGGGAATTTCAAAGTATCATATATATGACCCTTCAAATGAATATCCGAATAAAAGAAGAGAGATTGCACAAAAACGTGCGGCAGGCATGATTGCTGAGAATTCAGGAAATACTGGCACTGATGGAGAAAATGAGAAAAAACCGTATAATATAGGTTATATAGCTGGTGTTTTTGACCTTTTTCATATCGGACATCTTAATATGTTTAAAAGAGCAAAAGAACAGTGCAACTATCTGATTGTCGGGGTCGTGTCAGATGAGGGGGTAAGGCTTAATAAGCAGGCTGAGCCGTTTGTTCCGTTTGAAGAAAGAATTGAAATGGTGCGTTCATGCCGTTATGTTGATGAGGCTGTAAAGCTTCCGCTTAATTTTTGTGGAACACAGGATATGTATAAAGTGTATCATTTTGATGTTCAGTTTTCAGGAAGTGATTATGAGCATGATGCGTATTGGATTGCTCAGAAGGAGTTTCTTGAAGAGCATGGTTCAACAATGGTATTTTTCCCATATACACAGAGTACAAGCTCTACGAAGCTGAAGAAAGCTATTAATGCAAAGATAAAAGAGTATGGTTTATACGAGGAGTGATTTTTAAAGTAATGCGTTTTGTTTTATTTTATTCAGATGTAGAGTCGTTTAATTATTTTACAGATAGAATTGTTGAGGAATTAAATAAAAAGAATCATGAATGTTTTGTACTTGATTTGCGTGATATGTCACGATCAGGAGAACATTCATTTGAAAGATTTAATTCGTTCCTTGAAAAAAAAGCTGATGCGGCAATAGCATTTGATGGTTTGGGAATAAAGGACAGGATATTTGTTGAACTGTGGGATTCCATGAATACATTGGCAATTAATATTCTTATGGATCACCCATTAAGATTTCATCCAACAATGTTAAGACATCCTAGGAGGTACATACAGTTTTGCTGTGATAGAAATCATGTGGAATATGTAAAAAAATATTTTGGTGAGAGTGTGGCTGATGTAAGATTTATGCCTCATGCCGGTACATATATGGGTGAGCCTGATTTGGAAAATTACGAAAAAAGACCATATGATGTTTTGTTTTCAGGAACTTTTTATGAACCACATATATATCTTGAACAGATAGATGAGATGTTTAGTGATAATGAACTTATAAAGATGTTTTATCATAATCTTGCAGATTATATGACTGACAGGAATGAAGTGTCTACAGAGCAGGCAGTGGTTGATGTTATGGATTTGATGAGATTGATTATGTCTGAAAAACAGGTGATACAGCTCTTCAGGTTTGCAGAGCCTGTTGACTGGCTTGCGAGAATGTATTATAGAAAGCAGATTGTACAGGTGATTGCAGATTCAGGTATTGATATATGGCTTCTGGGGCGTGGATGGGAGAATCATCCTGCTGCTATGCTTGACAATGTACATATTATCAATGACAGAATACCGTTTAAAGATACACTTCCGGTTATGGCAAAGGCAAAGATTAATCTTAATATTATGCCGTGGTTTAAAGATGGAACACATGACAGAATATTTAATATTTTATTGCAAGGCTCACTTCCTCTTACAGATAAAAGCAAATGGCTCGAAGATAATTTCACTGATGATGAAAATATTGTATTTTATGATTTGAATGAGTTGGACAGCATTCCTGAAATAATAAAAAACTATCTTGATAATCCGGAAAAATCAAAAGAGATTATTAAAAATGGTTTTAATGAAGTTGCTGATAAATATACGTGGACACAGATAACGGAGCAGATTCTTGCGTGTATAGAATAAGTTATGTGATTAATTTTGGAAATTAATCAATAAATATAAAACATGGAGGTTAAAAATCTATATGAATATTCATACAAAACATGAAATTTTAAAAATAATACAGAACGTGAAAAATATTCATATTAATCTGCATGTATTAAATAACAATGAATATATTAATTCTTTAACACAATGTCAGGAATATGCAGTCAATATTGGAAATATCATTGAAAACAGTGATTGCAATGATAAAAATATTGTTCCGCTTCTTGAAAATTATTGTGAAGTTTTGTATGAATTGTCTCTTATTAATCCGGCAAGTGAAAGAATATATAAAATAAAATTAATTGATGATTTAATTAATAATGTTGAGAGTTTAATTGGAAAAATTGCAGGAAAATACAGAATTGTATTTCTTCCATATAAAGCCCAGATGTGGGATGCACTTGAGAGCGTCTGGCTTGCGGCTAAAGATGATGACAGATGTGAGTGTGATGTGATTCCGATACCATATTTTGAATTTGATAAACGTAAAAATGAATGGCATCTTGCGTATGACGGAAATGAATTTCCATCATATGTCTCAATTACGCCGTATCAGACTTATAGCATACGTGAGTTAAAACCGGATGCTGCATACATACATTATCCATATGACGGCAGTAATACAGTAACGAGAATCCACCCGGCATATTATTCTGATGAACTAAAAAAATATGTAAATAAATTAATATATATTCCTTATTATGTAACGGCCGGGGCAATTTCGGAAAATCATAAGTATTTTCCTGTTTATAAAAATATGGACTATTTTATTGTACAGTCTGAATTTTTTAAGCGTTCTTGTACCGGAGTATTTTACTACGATAAAATAATTCCACTTGGTTCCCCTAAGATTGATTCAGTAGTTAATAAGTGTAAAAACGAAAAGAATATTCCTGATGAATGGAAAAAAATATTAAATAATAGAAAAGTTTTAATGCTTAATACAACAATAGGCGACATTTTGTGTTATAAAGGTGTTCTTATAAAAAAATTACAGCATTTTTTTGAACTTGTAGCACAAAGAAAAGATATTGCTTTAATCTGGAGACCGCATCCGCTTACTGAGGCAACGATTAAGTCAATGCGGACAGAGATTTATGAAAGTTATATAGAATTAAAACGATATTTTATGGATAATGAAATTGGTGTGTTTGATACTACACCTGATATTGCATATACGATTGCTGTAAGCGACGGATATATAGGTTCGGATGGAAGCTCGGTTATTAATATGTTCAGTGCTGCCGGAAAGCCGGTGTTTATATTTAATGATTTAATATTTAATGAATTTTCTGAAAATGAAAAAAGAAATCTAAGAATTATTAATATGGTTGTTAAAGAAAATGAATTGTATTTTGTTGCAGATTCATTTAGTGGGATATTCAGATTTGATATTACAAATTTCAAGGATGCAGATAGTAATTATATAGGGGAAGTGATTGATAATTCCGAACACAGATGGCAACAGCCATATGGATATATATGTACACAGCATGATGATGTATATATAGCATCAGTATACAGTGACTATATTACAAAATATGATGGTACTAATTATAAAACATTTATATGTAATGAAAAATATGATGCGAGAGCATTGGGACAAATGAAATTGTGTGATAATTTTCTTGTGTTTTTGCCTTATGAGGGATTTGATATATGGAAATATGATACTCTGACAGGAGAATGGACGGTTGATAAGATAACAATTTTAAATCTGTATAAAAATCTTGGAACAGCGGCATATGGAAATATAGCTTATAGCTGCGTATATTTTAATGGGTGTTTATGGATAGTAACAGGCTGTTCGGATTATTTATTAAAATATAATGTCAATACCGGTGAGAGTGAATTGCATAAAAATGGCGTAGATAAATATGTATATACCTATATAACAGCAGATGAAAATAGATTGTATCTCCTTGATAATATTAACAATATTATTGCAATAACAAATGATGGAATTGATTGTATGGTAATCAAGATTCAAACATCACTTATAAAAAAATACTGGAATACAGAAAACGGAGAATTGTGTTTATTCAAAGCTGTTTTAAATGTTGGAAACTATATTGTGCTTATTCCGGCATTTTCAGACACATTTATAAAAATAAATAAAATCACTAATGAGCAGAGTGCGATAAACACACATTTTCTTGATAATGCAGACGGCTGTTTTAATGGATATAATCCGGAATATTCTTATAGCACAGGTGCATTTGCGGTACTTAATAGTTATGAATTTATAGTGCAGCGTACATATGATGGAAAAGCAGCAGTTATTAATGTTGATGATATTAATACTGAAAATGTTGAGGCGGGAAATTGCCGGGAATTTTACATTAAAATTTCAAATGTTGATTTAGAGAAAAAACTGGAAAATTCGGATGGATTCGAGAAAATGTGCAGTAATGGTTATTTCTGCCAGAAAGAGAATATATATCTTTCAACAGAACAATTTCTGGATAGAATGGTGTCCGGTGACTGGGATGGAATTTTAGAGCGGCAGCAGGAATATGTGAAATCTCTTGCAGTAAATCCTGGAACATGCGGTGAAAAAGTACATGAATTTGTTATGAATTCGTTAATAAAATGTTGATTTTAGAAGGTGGCTTATATGAATTTATCAGTATGTATTATTGCAAAGAATGAAGAAAAACATATAGAAAAATGTATGCAATGTCTGTCTGATAAGGAAGTACAGATAGTTGTGGCAGATACCGGGTCTACAGATAAAACTAAAGAAATTGCAAAAAAATACACAGAGTTCGTATATGATTTTAAATGGATTGATGATTTTGGGGCGGCAAAACAGTTTGCAGTATCAAAAGCGTCCAATGACAATATATTGATTCTTGACTGTGATGAATATTTGCAATCTGACAAAACTGTACTTGAAAAATTAAATAGTATGCTTGAAAATGAACCTCGAAGAGCCGGACGCATAAAATGTATCAATGTATTGGAGGATGATTCAAAAAATACTGATTGGATAACAAGAGCATTTAACAGGAAGTATTACAAGGTAGAAGGAAAAATACATGAGCAGATAGTTAAGACTGATGGAGAACCGGCAGATACGTTCTTGTCCGCTGTTGTTATTAAGCATGTTGGATATGCACTTAATGATGATGAGAAGAAGAAAAAGGCATTACGTAATATAAAACTTCTGAAAAAAAGACTTGCTGAGCTTGAAAAGAATTTTGATAGTGACATAACACAGAATAATGAAAAAGAGATTCCATATATTTATTATCAGTTGGGGAAAAGTTATTATATGGAAAAAGATTATAATAATGCATGTGATTTTTTTTCAAAGGGACTTTCATTCGATTTGGAGCCAAAGCTTGAGTATGTTATAGATATGGTTGAAACATATGGATATGCAATGTTAAACTGTGGAAAAGTTCAGGAAGCATTATCGTACACATCAATTTACGATGTATTTGGAAACAGTGCGGATTTTAAGTTCCTTATGGGGCTTATATATATGAAAAATGCAATGTTTGATGAAGCTGTAAATGAATTTCAAAAAGCAGCAGAATATAAAGAAAGCCGTGTTGAAGGTGCTAATTCTTATCTTGCATATTATAATATCGGGGTAATATATGAATGTCTGGGAAATATAGGAAAAGCACAGGAATATTATAAAAAATGTAATGGCTATTCAAAAGCTGTGGAAAGGCTTAAAAATGGAAGACATGGTAATTTAACGAAATGCAGAAAAACAGGGGTGTAATATGATTAATAATGAAAATACAATGTATATGTATTGTAATGTTCTTGGACAGACAGAGCCGGAGAAGATTCTTGATATAGGCCTGTTCTACAGGCAGATAGGTGGCGTGTCAAGAACAATTCTTAATTCTGATGTTCCAAAGAAGTGTTTTATTACAGGCATTGATTTGGAAAATTCAAAAAATTACGGAGTGTATAATACAATATATGATGAAATAATAAGGACGGAAGATATAGCCGGATTATCCGATGCAGAATATGATTTAGCTGTATTTCTTGATAAAAAAATTAAAGGTTTAGAAAGAAAGAATCTTTTTGATTTTGTAAAATCGAACTGTAAGTGTATTTTTGCTTATGAAACAGATGATGTATATCTGCAAAATTGGGAAAATAAAAGGAAACTTAATGTTAATAATGTGACTGGAATTCTTGCATGGAGGTGACAAAATAATGGATACACAGATGTGGGTGATAACACATAAAAATTATCCGGGTATAAGTGATGACTTATATAGAACTCTTCATGTTGGCAGAGCTTTGTCACAGGACCTTGGATATACAGGTGACGATACAGGAGATAATATTTCATTAAAAAATAGAAATTATTGCGAACTTACGGGACTTTACTGGCTTTGGAAAAATAATCAATGTGATATTATAGGTGTATGCCATTACAGGAGATTTTTTCTTGAAAAAGGACGCATGCTTACAAAAGAATATATAGAGAAGACTTTAAATGATTACGATATAATTGTTCCGACATGTGGAATGGTTAAGGAAGAAAATGTAAGAAAGCAGTATGCGGCTAATCATTATGAAGAAGATTTTGATATATGCAGAGATGTAATAAGCGAAAAGTATCCTGAATATGTGGAAGCATTTGATATAATGGCTGAATCAAAATTACTTAATTTTTGTAATATGATAATTACAAGGAAAAATATTTTTGATGATTATTGTAAATGGCTATTTGATGTTCTTTTTGAAGTTGAAAAAAGAGTAGACATATCCGACAGAGATGACTATCAGAAGCGTATATTTGGATTCTTATCAGAACGTCTTATAAAAGTATGGCTGATAAAAAATGAATATAAAGTAAAAGAACAGAATGTAAAAATGATGGATTCGGACGAGCTTGATAAAAAATCCAGTCTTAATAATGCAATACGGAATGTTTATCAAAAAATAACAGCAGGAATATTAAAAAAATATTTAAGTCCGACAGTTCAGCCGGAAAAGATAAATCAGTCAGTATGTTCTGATGGTCGTATTCCTGTGTGGACATACTGGTGGGATGGAGAGGAGCAATCACCAGAAGCTATAAAGAAATGTATAAAAAGTATCCGTGATAATATTGACAGCAATAAATATAAACTTCATGTTATAACACTTGCTGATTGCCAGCAGTATGTTACATTTTCCAATATAATTATTGATAAGGTCAATTCCGGAAAAATGCCACTTGATATATTGGCACAGAGATTATCAATGGAACTTTTGTACAGATACGGAGGCGTGTGGATAAGCCCGGAGTGTTTTGCTGCTGATGAAAGAGTTAATGATTTTATTGATTCAGGAGAATTTGTTTCATTAAAACATGAAGGAATATGTGATAAATCATTTTTAAAAGGACCGGCGGGATTTCCGTTATTTGGATTTGTAATGGAGTCGATTGATACATATTTTAGCTTTAAAGATGATTTGTTGTCACAGGATATGACGGATGAATTTATTAATATAGCATGTGAACATATGGATTATGTACGTAATGATGTGGATAAATGCCCTGATAATAATAAAAATTGTGAATTCTTCAAAGAAAATGCAGATAGAGTTTATCGCGAAGAAATATGGGATGACGTAGTAAAAGATACTTGGCTGTATAAATTGCAGAGTGACAGACAATATAAACAAAAAAATATTATAGACAAAGATACATTTTACGGAAAAATTATCTGTAGATAGTAAAATGTATATTATGCAGGAGATAATGTGAATTTCATGGATGAAAAAAATTTAAGTATAATTGTTATAAAATCTGAGATGTCATCTTCTTTTTATGAAACATTGATGAGTGTCTGCAGGCAGTTAAATTATAATGATAATATTGAAGTCATACTCGCAGATGCCGTTGATGGGACGGCGTATGAATTATGCAGAAAATATGGGGAGGATGACAATACATTATTGCTGGATAAAGTTAGATTTGTTGATATCAGTTCACAGATTTTTGAAAATATGGCCCAGATAAAAAATGAGTCTGTAAAATATGCAACAAACAGGCGTGTGCTGATTTTGACGGATAGCCAGATTCTTCAGGAAGGTATCATTGAGAAATGTCTGTTGACTGATAGAATCGAAGTTTCAGATGATGAATTGAAAAGTTATTATAATGCAGGAACAGATGCATTTTCATATCTTGTTGCTGACAGGGATACGTTTAGTTCAATAGGTGGATGGAATTCCGGTCTCGCATGCAATGAGGATTATGAATTATTTATACGAGCATGCAATTATAATTGCCCTGATAAATTTTATCCAATATATTCTGATGAATATAAATATCCTGTTTTTAAAGAAACATTTTTGGTATATGCCTATATTCTTGGAAAATATGCTTCAAAACTTCGCAATTCGGGTATGTTTAATGATGTTTTGTCAAACTGGTTTATACAGGCAAAAAACTATGGTATAGAAACATATTTTGAAGATTGTGCAAAGAAAATGATTGGCAGAACAGAATGTTTTAATGCAATTGATAAAAATATGAATCCTGTACTTATGTTTTACGGATTAAAAACATGTAATGGAACATTAAACTCATTTGCATTAGAATTTGCCCAGGCACTCAGAAATAAAAGAATTAATGTTCTGCTTTTAAATATTGATGATGATAATACAACAGAGAATATTGGAAAAATAATTCTGAATGATTACAGATGCGTAATTGGCATGCAGACAGGTCTATATACAGAGAGACTCGAAAATGGTCAGTTACTTGGCAATTTATTTAAATGCCCTAAGTTTAATTATGTATTTGACCATCCTCTTTATGTCAGCTGGAGTCTTATGCTGCCGGTTAATGATTTGTATGTTTTGCAGCAGGATGAGACTTATTCTGAATATATAACAAAATATTATCCATATGTGAAAAAAAGCTGGCACTTTCCACCTGCGGGACTTATTGGCAATCTTACAAAAACAGAAAATGGCAAAACAGAAAAAATATATGATATATCTTTTATTGCAACATATAATGATTACAGAGAGAGACTAGATGTAATAAAAAATCTTCCTGATAATATAAGAAAAATATCATGGCATATGGTTAATCAGCTGAAAAATCATCCTAATCAGCGTGCAGAGGAAGCACTAGAGGCAGTGCTTGAAAAAAAGAAAATAACTTTAACAGAGCATGAATTTGTTGTTACGCTTCACAAATCTCTTGAAGCTGTGAGAACAGTAACTTTTTATATAAGAGAAAAAATTATAAAAACTCTTATAGAATCAGGTATAAATGTTGATGTTTTTGGTGATTCGTGGAAAAAATCTCCGTATGCAGATAATAAAAATCTTATTATTCATGATGATATTGATTTTGAAAAAGGGCTTGACATTATGGCACAAAGCCGTATTTCTCTTAATGTTATGTCATGGCATAAAGGCGGCATGACTGAAAGAATTGCCAATGCGATGCTTAATTATTCTGTCTGTGTTACGGATGAAACCTCTTATATAAACAGGCATTTTGTAGCGGGAGAGAATATAGTTACATTTAATCTTGATAATATTGATAAGCTGCCGGATAAGATAAGAACAGTTTTGCAGGATGAAAATCTTCAGAAATATATTGAGAAAAATGCGTATAAGAAAGCTTTAAGCGAACATACATGGGATAATCGTTCTGATTATTTTATGAACATACTGGGAGAAATTGAAAAATAATGAAGATATTGTATTATACGTGGAATGAGACAATGGCATATGATATTGAAGAGACTCTTGATATTGAAGGACATGATGTTGTCAAGGTGTCATATCCTATAAGCAGTTATGTTGCGGATAAAGGATTTAATGATTATATTGTGAGAATTCTTGATAAAGATAATTTTGATTGTATATTTACAATGAATTATATACCTGCTCTTGCGAAAATATCATTCCTGCGAAAAATAAAATATATTGCATGGATTTCAGATAGTCCTAATTACACGACATATTCAGAAATGATTCACAGTCCGTATAATTATATTTTTCATTTTGATAAAAAAGAAGTGGAGAATCTTAGAAGTACAGGGGCTAAAAATATATTTCATATGCCGCTTGCAGTAAATACTAAGAGAGTGACCAAACAGATAGAAACATCAAAAACACAGAAAAACAAATATAAAGCAGATGTATCTTTTCTGGGAAGCTTATATAGTGACAGGGATTTTTTTGATAAGATAACTGGAATTAATGATTATCAGAAAGGTTTTGTTGATGCTGTAATAAAAGCACAGTTATTATTTCAGGGGTGTGATTTAATTGAAGAAGCATTACCAAAATCATTTATAGAGAGCGTATTGAAGCTGGTTGATTTTAATATGGACAGTGAAATCAAGCTGTCCGATGAAAAAATTCTGCTTGATTTAATAAGAAAAAAAGCTACATCAATTGAAAGAATTGAATTGTTAAATTTTATTGCAAAAAAATATCAGGTTGTTCTTTATACAGGTTCTGCTGATAATATGCTGTATCATGTAGAGAACAGAGGATATCTTGATTACAATACACAGATGCCGGTTATGTTTAATTCTTCAAAGATTAATCTTAATATAACACTTAGAAGCATACAATCGGGAATAAGCCTGAGAGCTCTTGATATAATGGGAGCAGGTGGATTCCTTATTTCAAACTGGCAGCCTGAACTTGCGGAATGTTTTGAAGAGGGAAAAGAGGTTGTAATGTACTATGACAGAAATGATTTGATGTCTAAGATAGAATATTATCTGCAAAATGAAGATGAGAGAATGAAAATTGCGGAAAATGGACAAAAAAAGATAATTGAGCAATTTGATTATTCATGTGCATGGAAAAAAATATTCGGTGTGGTGTTTTAGAACACTACATCGAATATTTCTTTTAATCTGACTTTATATGTATGGAATTCATTTACTTTACCAAAACCATTGGCAGCAATCTGCCGGCGTTCATTATCGTGTTCTAAATAATAGTCACATTTATTTATTAAATCTTCTTTTGATTCAAATACTGCCATATCTTCTCCGGGAACAAAAAAGTCGTAAAAATCTGCCTGATAATTAGACAGAAGAAAACCATTACAGCCCATGATATCCATGGCTCGCAGAGGAATTCCGGAGCGGATTGAACGGAGTGAAATATTTAAGTTTATGCGGCTGTTATTAAATACATATGGCATGTGGTTATAATAGTCTATCGGACCGCAATTGATTATTTCAGGCAGTTCAGGTGTTGCATTAGGAGTGTAAAGGTGTGTGTTGAACTGCTTTGATACTGCACCGAGCAAATCTTTTCTTTCAAGTTCTGCAAGCTTTCTTGCAATAAAATAGTATGCGTAGAGGTAAGAAGTTGTTTCTACGCCGTCTTTATTTGGTTCGGCCGGGACACTTTTTTGCAAAGCATCAATAATATCGGGTTTTAATAATTCTTCAATAAAATAATATCCGTATACTTTCAGCTGTGCCTGTATTATTCCATCAAGATATCCTGAAACATAAGGAGGTAGGTTTTTCAGCCTGTCAAATAAATTGTGTTTTTCATTATACATTGAACCGACAAATGCAACATCACATTTATATTTATTACATAAATTTGAGATTGCAGGATTGGTGTCTGCTTCGTTAAGCTGTCTTGTTATCCTGTCAGTATTTACTGCGAGCGGTGCATAGTAGACTGTGTTAATTCCTGCATTTTTGAGCTCAAGATAGAGAGTCTTATCAAAAATAAATATATAATTGCATGGATTTATAACGGTGTATGAATATAAAGATACAAGCGGGCTGTCATATATAAAAGCAATATATGGAATATTAAAACGACGGCAGCAGTTTGATATTACCGGGCTGTAATTAAATGTAAATACACAGTCGTATTTAATACTCATTTCATTTTCAAAAATATTATCAAATTCTTCATTTTTTCTTTCACGCATTAATTCTGTAGAAATACATTTATATTTAATAGCCATATCTTTAAAAGCATCGCAGATATCTTCAATTCCGAAGTTTTTCCATTCAAAAATAAGTACATTCATAGTGTGTTCCTCTATAGTTTAAGTGTTTTGTGTTTATGGTTGTTACTGTTTCTGCATGGCTTTACTGCTTCATCTTTATCCCGGAAATGCCATATCAAGCATTTGCAATATTCTTGTGTCATATGTGTGAAGACGTGCTACGGTCTCAAATCCGTGGCGGGCGATTTCCTCACGTTCATTATCGTGTGCAAGGTAATAGCTGCAAAGCTCTTTCAGGCTGTCGAAGCTGTCATATGCAACGAGGTCTTTTCCGATTTCAAAAAATTCGGGAAGTTCTGTCTGATAATTGGTAATCAGAAATCCTCCTGCGGCAAGAACGTCGAAAATCCTTAAAGAAAGTCCCGAACGGATTGATTTTGCTGTTATATTAAGATTGATTTTACTCTGGTTAAAGATTATTGGCATTTCTGTGAGAGATTTTGCAAAACCGCGGTTATGTATATGCGGCATGGATGAAGTGTCGCTTCCAGTGTAGATGTCTACATTAAAGTTGTCGGATAACATGCGTAAAGCACGAAGGCGTTCCTGTTCGGCGACTTTTACACTTATATACTGCTGTGCAACAAGTGCGCGGTTTTTCTGCCTGTAGCTTTCAGGAAAACGGTATGAACCGGGTGTTGCTTCAAGAAATCTTGTGGCAAAATCTTCAGTAATCAGTTCTTCGATAAAATTGTAACCATATACTTTAAGCTGTGCTTCAATAATACCATCAGTAAAGCCACGGTCGGCATCATTTAATTCTGACCGGTTGAAAGGACATTTTTCCTGATAAGTGGAGCCGATAAATGAAATATCGCTTGCAAACTTTGCTTTTTCAGATGTAGATGCATTTTTAATAACATTTTGTATTCTGTTGACATCTGCAGCAAGTGGAACGTGGAATATATGTCCTTGGTTGAAAGGCTCAAATTCGTTGTAAAGACACCTGTCAAATAAAAATATGCGGTTGCAGTCATTTTTTAGCGAATAAGAGTAGAGTTCAAGAACAGGACTGTCAACGATAAGTGAAATGTATTTTAAATGCATTATTTCGCATAAGTCCGACAGCCATGGGAAAAAGTTTATTGTGAAGACAAATGTAAACTGACCGTCTATAAGCTTTTTTGATACTGTTTCGACACATTGTGATGGCAGCAGATTTTTATTGTATATTTCCATGTCTTCGTCTATGACTTCAAATCCAAGCCGTCTGAAAGAATCAGATATGTCAGGCTCGCATATGCTTCCGTATTTATAGAAAAATATTTTCATAAATTGTATCATCCATTCATTGTATTATTGCAAAATATAAGTTATTCTGTATATATATTTTAGCAGAACATAAGTGGCGGGGCAACCCGCGAGTTGATGTGAAGGTGGTGATATTGTGATTTTGGAGAATATAGATTTTTTAAATGAATTTAATGGCGTGTCGGTATTTGTGCGTCTTATTTTGGCATTGATTCTTGGTGCACTTCTTGGTATTGAGAGGGAACGGAAGCAAAGACCGGCAGGACTTCGTACGTATACGCTTGTCTGTCTGGGTTCGGCTCTTGCAGCAGTAACTAACGAATATATATGTACGATTTATCCGTCTGCCGACCCGGCAAGAATTCCAGCACAGATTGTAAGCGGAATTGGATTCTTGGGTGCCGGAACTATACTTGTGACAAAAGAGCATCAGGTAAAGGGACTCACTACGGCGGCAGGTCTGTGGTGCTGTGCAGCAGTTGGAATTTCGGTTGGTTCGGGTTTTTATTATGGTGCAATATTTGCCGGGATTCTTATTGTCGTTAGTCTCAGAGTTTTTTCTATTGTTGATAAGAATTTTCTTAAATACAATAAATATATGAATTTTTATGTTGAAT
>OKSX01000679.1_pt1 | contig 21069 bp, 19 predicted proteins | sample 1606391 | NCBI WGS metagenome assembly OKSX01 (sample SAMEA3879578, study PRJEB24766) | human gut metagenome | biome: human-associated habitat; feature: feces | place: USA | collected 1985/1987
GGGCGGTGCGCAGCCGCCCCTTGAGGCGCGTGAGCTCCATGCGGGTGGGATTAACAGTGGTCGTAGGCACTTTTCTCCCCCCTTACTCTTCCTTTTTGAGATACTTGTCGATATACTCCGGTTTGATGCGCTTGAGCTCGCTGCGCGGCAGAAGGGATAAAAGCTCCCAGCCGAGGTCGAGCGTCTGCTCAATGGAGCGGTTCTCGTCCGTGCCCTGCGCGACATAGCGCTTTTCAAACTCGTCGGCAAACTTGGCGTAGAGTAAATCAGTCGGGCTCAGCGCCGCCTCGCCGAGGATCGACATGAGCTCCTTGTTCTCTTTACCGGTGGCATAGGCCGCGAAGAGCTGGTTCATCGTGCCGGAATGGTCCTCGCGCGTCTTGCCCGCGCCGATGCCCTTGTCCTTGAGTCGGGAAAGGCTCGGCAGCACGTCGACCGGCGGATTGATACCGCGGCGGTACAGCTCGCGCGAAAGGATGATCTGCCCCTCGGTGATATAGCCCGTCAGGTCGGGGATGGGGTGGGTCTTGTCGTCTTCGGGCATCGTCAGGATGGGGATCATCGTGATCGAGCCGTCCTTGCCCACCTGACGGCCCGCGCGCTCGTACATCGTCGCAAGGTCGGTGTAGAGGTAGCCGGGATAGCCGCGGCGGCCGGGGACCTCCTTCTTGGCGGCGGAGATCTCCCGCAGGGCCTCGGCGTAGTTGGTGATGTCGGTCATGATGACCAGCACCTGCATCCCCTTTTCAAAGGCCAGATACTCGGCGGCGGTGAGGGCCATACGGGGCGTGGCGATACGCTCCACGGCAGGGTCGTCGGCCAGATTGGTGAACAGCACCGTCCGGTCGATGGCGCCGGTGCGGCGGAACTCGGAGACGAAGTACTCCGACTCCTCAAAGGTGATGCCGATGGCGGCGAACACCACGGCAAACTTGGAGGTGTCGTCTCCGATCACCTTGGCCTGCCGGGCGATCTGAGCCGCCAGACGGGCGTGGGGCAGACCGGATCCGGAGAAAATGGGCAGCTTCTGACCGCGCACCAGGGTGTTCAGACCGTCGATGGCGGAGATGCCCGTCTGGATGAACTCGTTGGGGTAGTCCCGGGCGGCGGGGTTCATGGGCAGGCCGTTGATGTCCCGGTACTCCTCGGCCAGAATCTCCGGGCCGCCGTCGATGGGCTCGCCCATGCCGTTGAAGACGCGGCCGAGCATATCCTCGCTCACGCCCAGCTGCAGCGGGTGGCCGAGAAAGCGCACCTTCGACTGCGCGAGGTTGATGCCCTGTGCGCTCTCAAAGAGCTGCACGACCGCATGATCGTCCTCGACCTCGAGGACCTTGCAGCGGCGGACTTCACCGTTCGGGAGCTCGATCTCGGCCAGCTCGTCGTAGGTCACGCCTTCGACATTCTTGACGATCATCAGAGGGCTGGCGATCTCCTGGATGGTCTTGTATTCTCTAATCACTGCTCCTCACCTCCGGCGATAATCTCTTTGATCTGTGCAGTCATATCCGCCGCGATCTTGGCATAGACCTGCTCGTACTCGTCGCTCGGCACGCTCTTGGCGCGGCCGATATCGACACGGGCGGGAATGGCAAAGAGCTTGTGCATCGGCGCGTTCTTCTCGAGCGCGTCACGGCACTCGGCGTCATAGTGCAGGATGAGGCCGAGCAGCAGATACTGACGGCGGTACTCGGAGTAGCTGTCGATGTCGACGAAGGCGTTCTGCTGCAGGAAGTCCTCGCGGATCATCTTGGCAGTCTCCATCGTCAGGCGGTCGGCCGGGGACAGCGCGTCCTGACCGACGAGGCGGACGATCTCCTGCAGCTCGGATTCCTGCTGCAGGATGCTCATGGCCTTGTCGCGGTTGGCCATATATTCCTCGCCGAACGTGGCCTCATACCACGGCTTGAGCGAGTCGACATACAGCGAGTAGGACGTCAGCCAGTTGATGGCCGGGAAGTGGCGGGCATAGGCAAGGCTCGAATCAAGCGCCCAGAACACCTTGACGATGCGCAGCGTCGCCTGCGAAACCGGCTCCGAAATATCGCCGCCCGGAGGGGAAACGGCGCCGATAACGGAAAGCGCACCCTCGCGGCTGTCGCTGCCGAGCGTAATGACGCGGCCGGCACGCTCGTAGAACTGAGCCAGACGGGAGGCCAGATACGCGGGGTAGCCTTCCTCGCCGGGCATCTCTTCCAGACGGCCGGACATTTCACGCAGCGCCTCCGCCCAGCGGGAGGTGGAATCCGCCATGATGGCGACCTTATAGCCCATGTCGCGGTAATACTCGGCAATGGTGACGCCGGTGTAGATAGACGCCTCTCGCGCGGCCACCGGCATGTTGGAGGTGTTGGCAATCAGCGTGGTGCGGTCCATCAGAAGATTGCCGGTCTTTGGATCATTTAATTCTCCAAATTCCTCCAAAACATTGGTCATCTCATTTCCACGTTCCCCACAGCCGATATAAATGATAATGTCCGCATCACACCATTTTGCAAGCTGGTGCTGCGTCATCGTTTTTCCGGTACCAAATCCTCCCGGCAATGCCGCCGTGCCGCCCTTTGCGATCGGGAAAAGTGTATCTAAGATACGCTGTCCGGTCACAAGCGGCCGGTCTGCCGGATACCGGTCTTTAACCGGACGCGGTTTGCGGATCGGCCACTCCTGTGTCATGGTAAGTGCCTTTGTACCGCCGTCTGTAGTGCATATCGTTACGATCTCATCACAGATCGTATAATCTCCATCCGGTTTTACCGCCGTCACTGTTCCGGATACTCCGGGCGGAAGCATCACACGGTGTACGATCGACTTTGTCTCCGGCACCTCCGCTATGATAGAACCCCCTGCCACCTCGTCACCTTCCTGTACGGTGATATGCGTCTCCCATAATTTCTTCCGATCCAGTGCATCTGCCTGCGCTCCCGTCGGGATAAACGCTCCGCTTTTTTCTGCGATTTTTTGCAGTGGACGTTCAATACCATCAAAGATGTTATTTAAAATTCCGGGAGCTAATTTTACACTGATGGCACAGCCCGCACCGGCCACTTCCTCACCCGGCTTTAATCCGGATGTCTCCTCATATACCTGGATGGTCGTCTTTTCCTTCGACAGCCGGATTACTTCCCCGACTAAACGGTGCTCTCCGACATATACCATCTCATTCATTTTATAACCAGGATTTCCCTGTATCGTGATAACCGGTCCGTTGATCCCGTATATCTTTCCTGTTATACCCATATCTGATCCTCTCAAACTGCTCTCTGTTTTTGTGCTGTCTCCCGGCACATAACAGTTTTACATCATATCCAGCATATCTCTCCCGCGTGTTTCATTCTCTCTGCAAATGATTCGTCGATCAGAACGTTCTTTGCCGGAATGACTGCCCGCATGCCGCCGGAAAACTCATCCTCAGCGATCTCTACCCTGCATCCGCTCTTCTCTTCAAGGACGGCCTGTCTCTCCTGATCTGAGGGACTGATAAATACGGTCAGATCCTCTCCCTGTGCAAATTCTTTTGCCTTACCTATCTGTGCAAGCAGAAATGCTTCATACGCATCCGTCCGGCGGTACGATAAAAGCTTTTCCTTCACCATCTCAAACAATTCTTCCGTCTTCTGCTCTTTGAGCGCCTGATAATCCTTTTTCCACGCCATTGTCTGCTCTGCATTCCTGCGGTTTACTTCTTTTTTCTGTTTTTCTAAGAAAATGCGTCTTGAGCTTTTAAGTGCATCACGGCAGGACTGCTCATGTTCTTCCATTGCCGACTGATAAATATTTTTCTGCTCATCGAGCATCGACTCGCTCTGGCTGTTTGCAGCACCGATCGCAGCTCCAAAAAAAACTTCCAGTTTTTCATTGATCTCCATGCATCCATCCCCCATTTACAGTTTCAGCCCGATTGCCTGACTGACATAATCCGTAATAAAATTCTTGCTTCTGCCGCTTCCGTGCCTGTCCGGGATCTCCACAAACAGCGGTGTCCTCCGGCTCAGTTTTAAATCATTTACCAGTTCCGGAAAATCCCTGCCGAGTTTTTCTGTCAGCAGTACGATCCCGATATCCGGCTGTCCCGTCACAAAGGAAAGCGCTTCTTCAAGTTCTTCTCTCTCATGCACGACCACACCCTCAACACCGGAAAGCCGCATCCCCGTGTATGTGTCTATATTATCGCTGATCAAATACATCCTCATGGAAATCCGCCATCCTTCCCGTCTCTTTTATCCCAGAATGGAAAATGAGATCAAAAGTCCATACAATGCGATAGATTCTGCCAGCGCAACGAAGATCAGCGCCTTACCCATAATACTTGAATCCTCGCTCAGTGCTCCGATTGCTGCGGATGCCGCACTCGCAACTGCTACACCGGCACCGATACAGGAAAGTCCGGTTGACAGTGCTGCCGCCATGTATCTCCATCCCTCTGCTGCGGATGCCGCGGTATCGGATGCTGCATAGATATGCCCGCTGAAAAGCAGCATATCTGCCACCACAACTGTTCCGAAAAACAGAACCAAATTTACCGCAAGAGATGCCTTAAAACTTTTCTCTTTCCTGTTTCCGAGCACATATCCCAGAAAAGGGATCACCATACTGAAAATTAAAATTGCCACCAGTGTTATTTTTGCTGCCATATCTTTTTCTCCTCCTATTTCCTGTTTCCGGAAAATGCCACAAACGGCTTTCCGGTTCCCTGATAAAAACGGCTGAACATCTCATAATATTCAAGTCTTAATACCTGGATTCCTACGACGAGTCCCTCAAGACCTGTCACGACGATATTTCCAAGTACCACAACGATCCAGTTCGGCGAACCACTCTCATATCCGGCGAGCGTCAGCACCACTCCCATCATGCCCGCATGGCTGAGTGCAAACGCTCCGACACGGACAAAGGATATACTGTTCGTCGCATAACTTAATACCACATCAAACAATTCCACGAGAGATTCCACAAAAAACATCGCCTTGCTCTCGCCTTCCGGAAACAGCTTTTTCTTTCGTTCAAGCAGATTCGTAAGCGGTTCTTTCAAAAGGATTGCAATGAGCGGCACTCCGACAAAAACAGCAAGAATGCCGGTAGCCGGAACCGGTTTTTCAAATGCATAAAGTACAATGCATAAAACCGCACATCCGTAACACAAAATACCCGCGACTCCGCTCGGACTAAAAAGAATCCGTCCCACATCTTTCGCACGCACGGCATTGATGATATTTAAGACCATCGCAGCCAGGATCAGAAACATTCCAAATCCGATCGCTAACATCAGTGTCGTCATAATGTTATCCATCGGACGCATCCACACGGGCTTTAAGATATCCTCGAATCCAAACACGCTGCCATACATAAAACCGAATACCGTAGACCAGATGCCTGCTAACGATAGAATCGCTCCAAGGTTCATGTGCCTGATCCGGTAAAAAACAAATCCTCCGATCAAAAGGCACAGTCCCTGCCCGACATCCCCGAACATGATCCCGAACATCAGCGTGTAGGTAAGCGCAATAAATATGGTTGGATCCATCTCCTGGTATGCCGGAAGTCCATACATTTCCACAAACATCTCAAACGGCTTAAACAATGCCGGGTTCTTTAACTTCGTTGGCGGACTGACGGACATATGCTCCTCCACATCCTCCTCCATCACATGGATCTTTGAATCTTCCGCCGTCTCTTTTTCTAATTTTCTGGCATCATCTGCGCTCATCCATCCATATAAAATGTAGTATTCGGTCTGCTCTCCCGGCTTTCTTCCGGGTGTCGTGCAGACTGCAAACTTACGCACATCAAAATTGTTGCAGTAATGCTCTAATGCGGCACATGCACCCGCGATCTTTCCGGCATGTTTTTCCAAGGTATCATGAAGCTGCTTTTTTAACTTCTGCTCTTCCTCGTCATATGCCTGTTTTTTCTGCAATGCCTCCTGATAAGCACTCTCCGGTGTTCCATCAAAAGAATCCGGTATATAGATGCGCTCAAAATGAAACGACAGACACACCGCATCTACTTCTTTTGCGTAGACTCTTGGCACAAAATAGCCGCCCCACACATATGCCTCGTCACTGTCACATTCATAAAATAATACATGATCGGTATCATGGATATAGCGTTCGAGTTTCTGATAATGCTCTCTTGCGATTCTTCCAAAACGGAATGCGATAAACTGAAATTCCAGAATTTTTTTAAATTCGTAATCAAGCCGCCGAAACGGTGCGATCTGATCCATCAGGCTCTGATTCTCCATGCGTTCCTTCCGCACTTCCTCCTGCCGTTTCACGATCTCATCTGTCAGCCGGTATGCCGCTTCCACCACTTTTTCCGCTTCCGCTGGCTCCATTTTTACCGGCATGGCATAGTCTGCTGCCCCACCGGGCTCGTCCTTTAAGTGTTCCCACAACGCCTGTGCCTTTGTGCATGCATCCTTGTAGATATTTGTCTCTGCAAACGGTCTCACATGACCGGATATGCCAAATCCGGATGCGGCATTTTCAAAATGTATCTCATATCTGCTCAGGTACTGCTCCATCACACGGTCGACATCATTTTTCGGCCCGGTGATATGAAGCAGCTTCATTTTCTCTACCACTTGCACCCCTCCATCCCATCATCACAGTGTCTACCGCAATGATTCTTATATTTACATCGCAAAGATCAGATCACGGATCTCATACGGCGGTATACGGTAACGGATTCCTTCAAGTGCCGTCGTTAAAAGATCGATCTCGTGCTCTTTTTCATACAGATAACGCAGAACCGGTGCCACGGACATTGGATGCTTTTTGCATATTTTCTCATATGTCCTTATCATGACTCTCTCCCACGTCAGTTCATCCTCCGGCTCTAACACCGCCTGTTTTCCACGAAAATATGCGGTCTGCCGGACAAATTCCACAAATTGCTCTGCAGTTTCCGTCTCTAAAAGCCGTTTCGTCTCAGCAGATCTCAATCGGTAGCTTACCGGGATCTGGTGTTTTTTCACATCCGCTTCTCCCATCGAATAAAACCGCTTTGCACGGTACATCCACATCAGATTCTGCCAGTCGATCTCTGTCCCGAAAATCTGTTCTAAGATCTGCCTTGTCTCCTTATCGGAAACCTTTGTGATTTCTTTCCATACTTTTTTATAATAATAAATATCAAGTGCAAATGCATAATCTGCATAACTCTTTTCTGCTGCAGATTCTAATTCCTTTAACAGGCTTTCATATTCCGTTCCTGTCACCGCCTGTATCAGCTCCTGCACACTGTTTGCCGCCATCACCGCTTTTAAGTCAAAATCTGCATGCCGTTCAAAAAATCCTCCGCTTACGGTGATCTCCCGCCCGTTTCCCTCCATCGCAGACTGCAGACAGTTTTTTATCACATTGATCTCATAGCGTGAAAACACAAACTGCAATGCTCTTCTTGGCTGTACACCGGAAAACCGGTACAGCTTACAGTAATCCATATACAGCGAATCCCGGATCACCGCCTCCACCTGACCGCGGTGTGCCACTTCCCCGTGTCGTTCAAATACCGGCGCATAAGCAGGCTGCTCCCGCAAAAAAGCAATAAAGTCTGTCACAGACTCATATTCAGAAATTGCCGTATAATCATCCGCACCAAGCAGTCTTGCACGCATCGCTTTTGTCTTTGTCACAAGACCACTGTACTCTAACAGTCCTCCTGCCATCTTCTTCCCCCATTCCGTCACGCTGCTTTTTCTTCTCTGCCACCCGCCACGCACACATCAGGGACTTATAATGCTCTCAAAAATCTTCTCCGCAAGAGAATCCTTCTTCTGCGCAAAATCCTCTTCTAACCGTCTTTTTGCCGCTTCATAATGTTCTCTCTGCCGTGTAATTTTAGTCTCAGCTTCGGATAAAAGCTGCTGTTTTATCTCTTCTTCCTGTTTTTGTCTCATGGAAGTATATCGTCCATCCATCTCACGTTTATCAAATTCTAACTGTTTTAACATCTTTTCTTTTTCTGCAGCTGCCTCCGTCAGAATTGACTCTGCCTTCTTTTCGATCTCATCAAGTTTCGTAATGATCTCATTCATGAATAACCCCCGTATCCTTTCTGCTGTCTATTACGTTCCCCAAAAATTACTGATATATTAATTATATTCATTTCTTAATCTGATAGCAAGGCATTATTTCCGCTATTTTTTCAGTCAATATGTAAAACAGACTCTTTTTTTCGACACAAAAGAAGGATCAGCCAACGTACCTCATTCCATTGACTGATCCTTCTTTTGTATCATTCATACAATATTTACTTTTTTGTTCCGCTATGCTTCTGCAGACCTTTGTATTCTGGCTGTAATATCTCTTACCTCTGCCATAATAGCCACATACATTTCATGCTCTAATCCCACTGGCGACATATGCGGGCACTCCTGTTTCATGCGATATGCCTGTACTAAAAGTCCCCTTTTCATGTCTTCGAGTTCCAAAAGCTGCTCTCTGCTCATAACGCCTCTCCATCTCCTGCTCTTATTCTATACTGTCATCTCTGACCTACCTGAATATGATAGATCTTTTGTCATAAGTATAACCAGATGCCGTGCACGCACCTATGACATAATAGCATATCTGGTAAAATTCAGGACATCAACTTGTTCGGCAATTTCACCAAATTTTAAAGATGGATTTTCCTGTTTTGCCTATTTACAAACTATCTTTTATTCATTTGTTACAACGCCATCAGCGTTTGCAGCGCCTCTTTTTTAACAATACAATCTCCGTGTTCACGGATATAGGAAATTTGTCCTATCTCTGAAATTCTGCCCGCATCGTACTCGACTGCACCGAATGCAAACGCCCTCATTTCGTCCCTCGGGAACTTCGAAAAGTCCATGATCAGATAGTATGCACCCTCTAACCGGTAAAGGCTGCTCTTTGGAAAAATCTCCTCAAAACAAGCTCTTCCCATGCGTGATGCCTCATCCAAATCAAAGAACCGGAGTGCACAGATCATCTGCCGTTTTTTCAGCTCTTTCTGTTGTTTTGATGGCTTCTTTTTATTTTCTTTTTCCTGTTTCTCTTCTGCTACTCTCTGTTCCTGTGTGTCCTTCTTCTGGTCTAAGAATGCGTCTAACACTCCCTGACGTTCTTCTTTGCTCAGGTTTCTAAACTCCTGCATTTTCTCCGGTGTCATCTGCCCAACCAGATCCGAAATCGCATCCATCAGCTGCTGAAAACTCAGATCGGAATCTCCGCCAAATGTGATTGCCATGCTGTGATCGGAAAGCAGCTCTGCTTTTACCATCGGAGAAATATTTTCAAGGCTGATATTCTCCTGTTCCTCCACGATTTTTAAAACAACACGCATAAACTTCTGTGTTGCTTCTCCATTGCCAATGATCTCATCAATATCAAATCCCATCTCCCGGATCTCGTCCTCGGTCAAGGCACATCTGATTTTATTTTCTCCTACGCGCTTTATTTCCATGTCGTATTCCCCATTCGTATCTCATATGTAAATTTTATTACTATTATCCTATTTTTTTCGTTGTTTGTAAAGTTTAGTTTACTGCATCTGCAGCTTCACTTTTACAATGCGCTCCACAGATTCGTCGATGCGTTCCTCCGTAATCGTTCCATCCTGTACCGCCTGAAGCAGTCCATTATATGCTGTCTCATAATCCTGCGGCATTAAGATCATATCCACGCCTGCATTGACTGCCATGACTGCTGCCTGGTCTGCTGTGTAAGTTCCGGTAATTGCACCCATATTCATGGCATCCGTGATCACGATCCCCTGATAGCCGAGCTGCTCCCGCAGCACATTACTCACCATCATCTGTGACAGGGATGCCGGTGTGTTATCCCCGACTACCTGTGGAACGGAAATGTGTCCGACCATCACAAACGATACACCGTTTTCCACCGCTTTCTGGAATGGAACAAGTTCCGTCTGCATCAATTCTTCTAAGGACTTGTCCAACGTCACCGCTCCGTCATGGGAATCCCCGGAGACACCTCCCTGACCTGGAAAATGTTTTACTGCGCCGAAAACGCCCTGACTGCTTAGTCCCTCAAGTTCTTTTGTGACCATATCTGCCACCATAGACGCATCCGAACCAAACGATCTGGTTCCGATCGCTGTATTACCCGGATTGGTGAGAACATCTGCTACCGGCGCATAGTCCGCATTAAAGCCAAGCTGTTTTAAATAGGTTCCGATCGTAACACCGGCATCGTATGCTTTCTGCGCATCACCAGCCGCACCGATATCACTCATGTTTCCAACATTTGTCACGCCAAATGCTTCATTTGCCGCTACTCTTGCAACCGTTCCGCCTTCCTCGTCCACACTTAAGAATGCCGGCAGTCCCGTCCGCTCCATTGCAATGTTCTGCATATTGGTAAGCATTTCTGTCGTCTGTTCTGTACTGAGAAGATTGTCTGCCATATAGATCAGACCTCCGACCGGTCTGCTTTCATATGCTGTTTTGGTCGTATCTCCGGCCGCCGTCACACTGGTATATCCCGTCAGCGCTTCCGGTGTTATGACAAACATCTGCGCCACCTTATCCTCTAAGGACATCCCTGATACAAGCTGCGCTGCCTGCTCATCTAACGGGTCCACGGCAGGTTCTGCCACGTCACTTCCATTCTGTGATGTCTGTGTATCATCTGAAATTTCCGTGCTCTGTGTGTCCGGTGTCTTTACTTCCTTTGTGCCCTTTGGCAAAAACTTATGCAGGGCAGCTGCCGCCCCAATGATCATTACTGCCAAGACCAGTACAAATACGGTAACCACCACTGCTGCATGTTTGAACTCATCCTGTCTTTTCTGCCTTCTTTCTTCCTGATTCATATCTTCTCCATTCTAACAAAATCTGTAACCAAAATTCACTTTTCACAAACTTACCGCCATTATAACAGATGTCATTCTCACGGTGCAACCCACGCCTCATCAATTCCATCCTGTTTCCACTGGTTCTGTTCCTCGGAATATCCATTTACCAGCAAATACTGATATTTACTGACTGTTTTTAAAGCATCATATACATAGCGCAGCGGTATATAATTCCGGTTTCCATCAGGATCCGCCGGGTCTGCAAGAAACACTTCATCGGTATCTTCCTTATAAAGACTGATATTTACATAATGACCACCCGTCTTTTTCCAGTAAGTATTGTCATCATGGCTGCTGACCAAAACAACTACACTCTTTGCAGATCTGACCTGATCCCGAAAAGTTTCGTAATCCTGCGGCTTTGTGTATAGCTCCGCATCAAATCCACATTTGCGCATGACAGTTTTCATATCGCCCCAGCCAATCGCACCGATCTTTTTCGTCGGTGTGTAACCGGAGACCTCTCTTGCATACAAAAACATGTCCCACGGCGAACAGGTATGACCTGAAAATGTACTGTATATATTTGCCATACAGCACAATCCGCACCCGAAATTGCCAAAATAATTGCCGCGCACATACTGATTGCTCCATTCACCGGACCATGCCCGTCCCTCTCCCCAGGACTTTGGTCCCTGTAAAAATGAATAAACATCCGACTCATCAAAATATCCCCGGTTTGCGGCAGCCACCAGAATGTCCTTATTTTTTTCGATCACGGCATACTCTTCCCCGTCTAATTTTGTAAAAATCCCGGCATACAGTCTGACTGCCGGCACATACTCCGGTTCGGCGACTGCCTTCTCTGCCACCGCTCCCATCTCTTTCGCATTTTGCTGCACAGACTTTTCACCGGAACCATACGCTCCTGCAATCAGCAGAAATGTTCCGGCTAACACTGCATAAAATGCGTACTCCTTTCTTTTCTGACGACCCAAATATCCAATCCTCCCAATTCTGAACTGTTTTATATCGTAAAATATCTTATCCCATTTTCGTACGAAACTTCTCTATATTATGTTACCCTGTAAGAAGTCTTAATTCAAGCAAAGATTTTCTTAAATTATTTACTTTACTACTCGTTTTTTTTCGGCTACAATAAAGCGGTATCCTGTAATGATGTTACAAGCATCTGCAGGCACTATTATTTTGAAAAGAGGTACGCAATTATGGCAAATCCAATCGTTACGATTGAAATGGAAAATGGCGATATCATGAAAGCGGAACTGTATCCGGAAATCGCCCCGAATACTGTCAACAACTTCATCAGTTTAATTAAAAGCGGTTATTATGACGGACTGATCTTCCACCGCGTGATCAAAGGATTCATGATCCAGGGCGGATGCCCGGACGGAACCGGCATGGGTGGGCCTGGCTATGACATCAAAGGTGAGTTTTCCCAGAACGGTTTCAAAAATGACCTGAAACACACAGAGGGCGTTTTATCCATGGCAAGAGCTATGCATCCGGATTCCGCCGGCAGCCAGTTCTTCATCATGCACAAAACTTCTCCACATTTAGATGGAGCTTATGCGGCTTTCGGCAAGATCACTGAGGGAATGGATATCGTAAATAAGATTGCAGAGACAGCAACTGATTACAGTGACAGACCATTAGAGCCACAGCGCATGAAAACTGTTACCGTTGAAACTTTCGGTGTAGATTATCCGGAACCGGAGAAATGCTAATCATTCTATTGTCATAAACAAAGAAGTGTATGTCGGGAATCACCGAACATACACTTCTTTTGTTATAACTTATATTTTTCACTGTTTCAGGATCTCGTCCCCACAGCTGTTTCTTCTTATTTCAAAGGAACCAGTTTCTCTTTTCCGCCCATGTACGGCTGTAATGCCTTCGGTACATTGACGCTTCCGTCCTCATTTAAGTTGTTCTCTAAAAATGCGATCAGCATTCTAGGCGGTGCAACAACCGTGTTGTTTAAGGTATGTGCAAAATATTTGTTCCCATCGGAACCTTTCACACGGATCTTTAAACGTCTTGCCTGTGCATCTCCTAAGTTCGAGCAGCTTCCGACCTCAAAGTATTTCTTCTGTCTTGGAGACCATGCCTCAACATCACAGGATTTTACCTTTAAGTCAGCAAGGTCACCGGAGCAGCACTCTAAAGTACGAACCGGGATATCCAGACTGCGGAATAAGTCTACCGTGTTCTGCCATAATTTATCATACCACGTCTTAGATTCTTCCGGTTTGCAGACCACGATCATCTCCTGTTTCTCGAACTGGTGGATACGGTATACACCACGCTCCTCGATACCGTGTGCACCTTTCTCTTTACGGAAACATGGAGAGTAGGAAGTCAGTGTGTATGGAAGTTTTTCTTCGTCGTTAATCGTGTCGATGAATTTACCGATCATGGAATGTTCGGAAGTACCGATCAGATAGAGATCCTCGCCCTCGATCTTGTACATCATCGCATCCATCTCGTCAAAGCTCATAACGCCCGTAACAACGTTGCTTCGGATCATAAACGGCGGAATGACATAAGTAAATCCACGGTCGATCATGAAATCACGCGCATAGGAAATCACTGCGGAATGAAGGCGCGCGATATCACCCATCAGATAATAGAAACCGTTTCCTGCAACTTTTCCTGCCGCATCAAGATCAATACCATTGAAACGCTCCATGATGTCTGTGTGATATGGGATTTCGAAATCCGGTACGACCGGATCGCCGAATTTTTCGATCTCTACATTGCAGCTGTCATCTTTTCCGATCGGTACGGACGGATCGATGATGTTCGGGATCGTCATCATGATCCTGGTTACTTTCTCCTGCAGTTCTTTTTCCTGCTCCTCTAACTCTGCAAGACGTGCTGCATTGGCATTTACCTGTGCCTTTACTGCTTCTGCCTCATCTTTTTTACCCTGTCCCATTAACTGTCCGATCTGTTTTGACAGTTTATTTCTGCTTGCACGCAGATCGTCTGCTTCCTGCTGTACGGCTCTTGCCTTTGCATCAAGTTCAATTACCTCATCTACTAACGGAAGTTTGTGATCCTGAAACTTATTTTTAATGTTCTGTTTTACAACTTCCGGATTCTCTCTTAAAAATTTTAAATCGATCATCGTTCTCCTCTTTCTGCGGAACCTGCCGCTTCTTTTTGTAAATTTCTGATTTTGCCGGACAGCAAATCTCTGTCTGACATTTTTCCTGATAACACAAAAAGCCTTCCGCCCTGTGTGCCATCCTGCACATGGGACGAAAGGCTATAAATCACTCTTCCGCGTTGCCACCCATCTTGTCACTGCAGCATTCTTATCCAAAGCTTTTTGTGGAAATCCTTTTGCAATGACCTCTCGATTCGTATGCTATGGGATACGACCCCGTGACTTTCATCACTGACTCCGGAAGTGGAAAGGCATTTTCCTGTACCGGTTCTCACCATCCACCGGCTCTCTGAAACATTCCTGCTGCCGCAGCTTCCATCACTGCCAATTTCTGACGTTATTATACACTCATTATTTCCGTAATGCAAGTCTAATATACCCTGATTTTTTCTTCCAGCTCTATTGCACGCTGTGCCCAGGTATGCTTTTCTGCTGTCTTTTCCACTCCCCGCATGGCAATGTCTCTCATCTGCTTTTCATCTGCCAGCAGGTCTTTGACTTTTACCGGGAGCTGCTCTAAATGCTTCAGATCATAATAGGAAACACCCTCACCCTCTTTTAACTCTTCACTGAGGTACCGGCTGGTATCCGAGACACAGACTGCCCCGTTTAAAATGGAATTAAACACACGGTCATGCGCACCGTCCTTAAACCACGGCATCACATTGACCGAGATCTTTGCGTGCGAAAGCTGCTCTAAGCAAGTCAGGGAATCAGTCTGCGGATGGATCCTCACATTCTGCATGGCAGAACATTCAAGTTCCTCCCAGCCTTTTCCAATGACATCCACGGTGATTCCCGCCTCTGCCAGTGTCTTTATGACCATTCCGCGCCAGTAGTTGCGGACATACAGATCAATGAAGATCATCTTGTGCATCACAAGCCGGAAATCATCCGGTGCAACTCCTCCCATCTCCCGCTCACAGTGGCGCAGTGCTGCCTCCTCAACTGTCTGGTCCGTCTTTTCTAATAATTCCTCAATGATCCCGCGGTAAAACGCCGCATACTCATCATTGATCCAGTTGATATGCTGTTCAAAAAACGAAGGCGGTGTATAATTTCCGGTCATGATCACATCGATATCCCGTTTTTCATAAGGTACCTCAAGTGCCCCGTCAAGCCCGGTTCCCGCTAACGGAAGAAATCCAAAACTTTGATATTCGGGATAATATTTTAAGAAATATGCCTCCTGTTTCCGGTCAATGCTGATGTGATGATATCCTTTAGGCAGATCATGCAGGCGGTTATCGTAATAGTAAGGATGATCCGCCGCTATATTGTAACACGGGATCTTATACTCATCCCACACATAACCGCTTTTTTCACTGTAAACGCCATCTTCCTTTTCGAGTCCCTGAAAATTGAACGTGATCATCACGGTCTCACCGGGTTTTATAAATTTTCTCAGCCTTTTGGCACTTCCCTTTTCATCTTTCAGGTTGTAGAAGAACACTGCATATCCCATTTTTACAAACTGTTCTGCCATCTGTTTTGAGAAATATGCGAGCGTCTCCACGCCCCCTTCAAACATCACGATTTTTTTCACGTTAATCTCCATTTCAGATCTGCACCGCTGTCAAAGTGCTTATTCGTGGCGCAATGCGTCGATCGGATTTAAGTTTGCCGCCTTATAGGACGGGAAAACTCCGAATACGATACCGATGACCATGGAAAACAGTACAGAACCGATCGCTGCCGGAATACTGATCGCAACCGGCATCGTTGTCACATAGGAAATGATCTCCGCTAATATAATACCGACGATCACACCAAGCACACCGCCTAAACTCGTAAGCACCGCTGCCTCCGTCAAAAACTGATTCAGGATTTTTGACTTTCTTGCACCGATCGCCTTTTTTAATCCAATTTCCTGTGTACGCTCCGTGACGGATACCAGCATGATATTCATGACACCGATACCACCGACGATCAGGGAAATTCCCGCAATCCAGATCAGCATCGTATTAGTGGAACTGCTGAGTTCCTGAATCTGCTGTGCCTGCTCTAACAGGTCTTTTGCTTTGTACTGGATCGTATCATCTTTGGGTGACAGATAATTATTGAGCACATCTGCACATGCTTTTCCTGCGGATGTCATATTATCGGTACTGTCCACACGGATCACAACATTCTGCGGTTCATCATACTGATAGATGATCGGCCAGGTCGTATTTGGAATATAAATAGAACCTGCCGTATCCTGTGCATAGGTATAATAATCATCAATGGAATTGATGACCGGCTCGAACACCTTCGCCTTTGTCACGATTCCAATTACCGTATAAGGCTCTTTCTGGATCTCGATCGTATTTCCGACCGAATCTTCTCCCTGGAACAGGGCATTTGCGGAATCCGTATCCAATATAGCTACTTTCTTATACTTTTTGAAATCCTCATCCGTAAAAGCACGTCCCTCTTTCATAATGTAATTGCAGGTATCAAAATAACTGTTATCGATTCCGCGCACATATCCACCGGAAAAAGCAGTATTTAAATGATACACTCCGCTGTAATCCTGTCTGCTTAAATAAGCAGAAGCATTTACTACATGGTCAAGATCTTTAATGTCGCTCATGACATCGTCTGTTACAAGCGGCACTCCCTGCGGTACTCCGTTGTAATCCATCTCGTATTCCCACTCGCCCTGATAAAGAGACACTTCCACTGTATTCTCTCCGGAGCCGATCAGGTTTTCTTTGATCTGTTCATTCGTTCCTTTGATCGTCGATACGATCGCAATGATCGCTGCGATACCTATGATAATTCCAAGCATGGTCAGAAAGGAACGCATCTTGTGGGACCAGATTCCCTGAAAAGATAATCTTATATTCTCAAACATCCTGTTCCTCCTGATTAATATTCAATACTTTCATCCTCTGTTACTGCTGCTCCCTCGACTGCTGTCTTTCCATAAGGGAAGGCGATCCTGTCATCCTCTGTCAGTCCTGATTTGATCTCAACTGCAGTACCATATACTGTTTTTCCGGTTACAACATATTGTTTTTTCAGATGATCACTCTCATCCGCGATCATAACATATGATTTTCCATCTTCCTGTCTCACATATGCCTTATCAAGGTAAATTCCGCCTGTTTCTGACTGATTTGTCTGAATTGCAAGATCCACATATTCTCCATTTTTCAGTGCAGAACTGTCTTCCATATATGCAGTATACTGATAATAAGAAACATTCGGATTTCCTTCTCCCCAGGAATTGCCACTCACAGGATAATCCGATACGCTCGTTACGGTTGCCTCAAATGTCATTCCTGATTCCCATGAATTTGCGGTAACAACCGTTCCCGGTTTGACTTCATCTAACAAAAGTTCGCTGATCGTACCGCTCACGTACAGTCCGTCATCCCCGGTTACCACAAGAAAGGCATTCCCATCATCCTGTTTCTGATCCGGATCTCCCACAGATTTCACAACACCATCAAGTTTTGCATAAACCACGCCATCATTGATGCTGTCCTGTAACGTTTCCAGCTCCAGTTTTAACTTGCGAAGCTGTATATCCAGTTTTTTTACTTCTGATTCTTTGTCATTGATTGCCTCTGCAAGTTCTTTTTCGGTATATCCTTCCGGCTCTTCCCAGTCATCTTCATCGTTCCAGTTATCTTCATTCTCAAGTTCATCCAGATAATCCTGAAGACTTTTTCCAACTTCTTCTCCTGAAAAAACATACCAGGACCGGCTTTTATCATAGTCCATAGGCATGGTACTTCCATCGACATCTTTTACATTCGGTGAAATACTGTCATCTGCCACAGGCTCATATTTCTGTACTGTAACTTCTTTTGTGTCACCATTCGACTCAGTACTGTCATCCACCACTTCATCTCCTGTTTCTACACTTTCAAACACCATTTTCCCATCGCTGTCTTTTTTGCAGATAATAAACTTTACATATTTTCCATCCGTATAGGTGCCATCTGATTTTTTCTGCGGCCGCAGCGAATTGTAAAAACTTCCATATGCAAAAACATCTTTATTACAATAATAAATGTATGGATTCTCTACTGTTCCATCTGCCGTGTCTTTATTATATGGCTCCGAATCTTCCGTCACATAATTATAAATGCGGTTATCCTTCGCATCCTTTTCCGGCAGTGACTCTATGTAGGCTTTCTTCTGCTCTAATTCCTGCAGCTTTTTATTTATGTACGAGGATGCAGTACTGGCAGTAGAAGGCCGTGTCTTATCCACCGGTTTTGTGTTTTTTAATGACTCTAAAGAATGCTGTGCCTTCGCAAGACTGTTTTCTGTTGTACTGATCTCAAGGTTTTTCCTCTGGATATCGATCTCTGCCTCCGATGTATCATACTGGATCAGCGGATCTCCCTCTTTCACTGTATCGCCTTTTGAAACATAAACCTCCTGCACTTTGTTGGAATCATCTAAATATACTTCCTGGGAAGAATCATTCGTCACAACACCATAGCTTGTTTCAGAGTTCCCATAATATCCATAGTTTAAACTGGAAACAGACTGTACTTCTGCCACCAGATTCTTCTTCTGATACGACTTATAACCATAAATTCCTCCGGTGACTGCACCAACAGTGACGGCAAGTACGACAATGACTGCGATTACTTTTTTTAATTTCATGATGCATCCTCCTTTTCATCGCCCTCAAAAATCTCCCCGTCAATGATTTTCACCATGCGTTTTGCATTGGATGCGATATGCGGATCATGTGTGATCATAACGATCGTAACACCCTCTTCATTGAGTTTCTGGAACAGTTCCATGATCTGCTCTCCTGACTTGGAATCAAGTGCTCCGGTAGGTTCATCCGCAAGTAAGATCTTTGGATTATTGACCATTGCTCTCGCAATCGCAACCCTCTGTTTTTGTCCACCGGAAAGCTGCGTCGGACGAAAGTCCACCCTGTCACCAAGTCCGACACGTTCCAGTGCTTTGATTGCACGCTCCCTGCGCTCCTTTTTTTTCACGCCGGCATAACTAAGCGGCAGTGATACATTTTCCACCGCAGTCTCTCTCGGCATCAGATGAAAACTCTGAAATACAAACCCGATACTGCGCAGTCTTAAATCTGACAGCTGCTTGTCTTTTAACTTTAAGACGTCCTCTCCTGCCAGCTCATAAGTCCCGCTCGTCGGCTTATCCAGACAGCCTATGATATTCATAAGTGTTGTCTTTCCGGAACCGGATGGTCCCATGATCGCAACATACTCTCCCTCTTCCACGGTAAGACAGACATCTTTTAATACCGGAACGACCAGCTTATCCTGCTGATAATCCTTGTAAATATTCTGCAGATTCAGTATCATTCCCCTACCTCCATATCATTGGAATCATCATAGGAATCATCAGAATCCTCATAGTCAGAATCATCGTAATCAGAGTCATCATATTCCGCATCATCCGCAGAATCGCCATCGTCAGCTCCATCATAACCTGATCCATCTTCCATATCGCCATTTACATAATTCTGCATACCATTATCGATCATCATTTCCGTGTCGTACATTCCGTTTTCATACATCATCTCCGTACCGTAATCAAGCATCTCAGTGCCATAATCAAGCATCTCGGTGCCATCCTGATTATAAAGAGGCGAAGAATAATCGACCTCGCTCACATCTGTCACGGTCGTTACACCCTCATAGAGTCCTTCCATCGGCCATGTGATATAGTCGTCCAGTGAAAGTCCGGATAAAATCTCATACTCTGCAAGATCTTCATCGTATTCACCAAGTTCTACATAACGTTTTTCCAGACGTTTCTTATCATTTGCCGCCCAAACATAAGCACCGCTGTCATCCTGAACAACATAGTTGGAATACAGCCAGATTCCTTCTTTCTGCTGATCGTCCTGACCTTCGTCAAGTTCAATATATACATGCTGTCCTAACAGCAGTCCCTCTGCAGATGGAAGTTCCACATAAAACGGGTACTTTGTTGCAGAGACACTACTGTCTGAAGATGAATCGTCATCACTTTTCTGCACGTTATCTGTATCAATCTTTGAAATCGTTCCATTCCATGTCTGACTTTCATCCACCCTCGAACGTATGATGACCGCCTGTCCATCTGAGATCATCCATACATTCTGCTCATCGATACTTCCTTTTACACGGTATTCACCTGTCTGAAGAATCGTCATAAACGCAGCATTATTGCCATTACTGTCTGTACCGTTCTCGTTGATTTCCTTTACCACGCCGGATTTTTTGCTGACAACAGACGATGCATCAATCTGGTCTTCATATTTTGATATTTCAAGGTTCTTGCTCTCAAGATCAAGTTTATTCTCCTCGATGGAATTTTCCTCCGACTGAATATCTGTCGTCAGTGAAAATTTATCGTCCTCATCTGTCGTTTTATTTAATTCATCGGTCAATGTGGCTATCTTTTTATTGGAACTGTCAATCTCATTCTGGATTCCCTCGAGTTCAAGTTTTGCCTGTTTCACCTGCATCTCAAGTTCGCTGGTATCATAGGTAACAAGTGTCTGACCCTCTTCTACCTCATCCCCTACTTTTACAAGGATTTCTTTGATGGTACGCGATGAATCTACATTTACCTCATAACTGTCCTGTGACTCCACAACACCATTATACCGGTTGGTGTTTCCTGTATATGTATTCATAATCTTGGAAACTTTTTCAACATACACTTTATCATCCGATTTTCCTGACTGTAAAAACGGAATCTTCTCTGCAACTACATCAAATGCCTCTGTTGCCACATCTATCACATTGTCACGATAATAATAACCGGTTCCTCCAACTGCTCCAATCACTGCAATGGTTACAACCGGGATAATTATTTTTTTCTTTTCCATAGTTCCTCCTTAAATGTCCACTGTCTGCATCCTGCTCATCAGACATCCCGTATTATAGCATTTTTCCTACTTAATATATAGATGAATATTATTAATTCTTTTTTAAATCAAAAAATGTTTTTTTCTCTAAAATGCATGATTTTCAGCTTTCATTATAACTATTTCAAAAAATTTGTTGACAAATCCTGTTTCCCATAGTATGATACCAAATGTGTCTGACAGACAGATACAAAACAATTTACATATGCGCGAGTGGCTCAGTTGGTGGAGCACG
>OKSX01000687.1_pt1 | contig 20969 bp, 19 predicted proteins | sample 1606391 | NCBI WGS metagenome assembly OKSX01 (sample SAMEA3879578, study PRJEB24766) | human gut metagenome | biome: human-associated habitat; feature: feces | place: USA | collected 1985/1987
AATCTGCGCAAAAATCGCCGCCCCTACGACCCCGAAATTTTAAGGAACAGAGTCTTATCATCAATGGAGTAAAGACCTTGATTCAGAATAAATAATCCATTTTTCATTCATGTAATGTAGTGTTAATTGATTTAGGAGATGTAGATAAATAACCTAAGGCAAGTTTTATGATGCCATTCTCCGTTCTCACCGGCATAGACCGCGAGGCATCGGCCGGGGAGACCGGGGATTTTATAGTTAAAACCACGTCGCGCACGGCGTTGTTAAATTATACGCAAGCCGGGTATGTCGCGTAAATCAACAGATAGACTCCGCAATTTTAAGGAACAGAGTCTAAAGGGCAGTCACGAAAACGGCTGCCCTTTGTTCATTTTTCAGCGACCACGCGGCGGTTAGTCTATGGGGTCTCGGCGTTATAGAAAATCTTCCAGCTTGAGAAGTTTGCGCTTGGCTTCCATACCGCCGGCATAGCCGGTGAGCGAGCGGTCGCTGCCGATAACGCGGTGGCATGGCACAAAGATGGAAATCGCGTTGGCGCCCGTAGCGTTGGCGACGGCGCGGACCGCCTTCGGGCTGCCGATCCGGTGGGCCAGTTCACCGTAGGAGATCGTTTTGCCGTAAGGGATCTTCAGCAATTCGCGCCACACCGCCTTTTGAAAATCCGTGCCTGCGAACAGCAACGGAACGTCGAACGCCCTGCGTTTGCCGGCAAAAAACTCATCGAGTTGCTTCGCCGTGTTCTCAAGCACCTCCGCGGATTCCTCCGGGAGCTTCTCCACCGAATCCTTTTCAGAAATCTCCGAGGATTCCTCCACTAACTCCGCGTTCAGTATCTTTTTCAGCCTGCTGTCGACGCGTCCGCGATGTCTCTCCTCCAGCCAGTCGCAGAGGCATAGCCTATCGCCGATCGTGCCGAGCAACAGCTCTCCGCACGGCGACTGATACCGCCTCACCCTGATGATATTTCCCTTTCCCGCCATATTTTTATTAGTTGAGTTTTCTTTATTTCTTTAATAGAGTTCAAAGAATTAAAAATGATGTTGTCTGACATACGGATCTTAAGCGTTTGAGCTTGTGAAAATGCTTCTCTTACAAGTTCTCTGATGATGGAAATCCTCTTGTCGTTCCTGTCGTATCTTTATGTCCATATCTGATTTCTTTGCACAAAAATACCACTTTTTCACATGATTTCTACCAATACGCGGTTAATCGTTTTGCTCCAAGTATTATTTCTGAGCGGTGTGAAAATTTAAGGAACGATGCCTAAGTTCTCGAGCAAGGCAAGTTCAACACGCAATTCGAACCAACCGGAACGCCGAATGGCTTGTCCTCTTTCATATAAACGGATGGTTGTTAAAAGTACTTTATTAAGGATCGTCAAATAATTCAAAATCAAAACCGTTGCCTCACTCCTCGGTCATGCCAACTTAACGTACACCGAAAAGTACACTCGAACCGTCGATTCTCTCAAACGTGAAGCCATCGACTCTTTGCCGGATCTCTCTTTCTGATACATGCAAAACTGCTTGCACTTGGCTGTAAATCACAATAAAAGTGTTACTTTTGTAATATGAACGACTTGACAGTATCAAATATCGAGCGGCAGAATGTTCTGAACAACAATTATGCCCTTCAAGCCATCCAAGAGAACTTGGATGTCAATGGTCTGCGCTTTCACGACCAACTTCTTTTCACTACTAAAATGGTAGCGGATTTCTATGGGGTCATAGTGTATTAAGGCTTGTGGTGAGCCAAGAGGCGTATGGCGAAAGTCTGCGCTTTTGTTTTATCGGCAAGCGCGCACAATATTAACATCGAAATTCATTCAATAAATGGAAGAAGAAACTAAAACACCACTTACCGATTATTACTCCAAGCCGTATCAAGGTAAGCGATATAAAGAAAACGGCAGTGAATCACTCATTGTCCCAGCCGCTATAATAATAATGGCGTGGATTGCTTTAATAGTAGGCATACTTGGCATTTTTAGCGACTTTGAGCATGGTTCATGGAAATATGGACTTGGCATAATAGCCTCGTCAGCTTTTTTGTTTGGCTTTTCTGCTATTGTCAAGGCTGCGTATAAGTACTTGGATGAATAATAAACCGAACAACAACTAAAAACTACAACAAAATGAAAAAGTTAATCGCAATCGTGTTCTTTGCAATACTCTCAATAGGATTAGCACAGATTACGTCAGCGCAATCAAGGGCGCGAACCGCACCCTCAAAGGCAATGTCAATATGTGGGGTCGCAATGGGACAACCACGTTCTGTGTTCCACTCTCAACTTGACGCAAGCAAAAGCTACGCGCAACTCAAAGCTGCATTTGGAGCTGCTGCGGAAGTTCATATATCAACAAATTATTTTGGCGGTAGAGGAGATGACGATATTGTTTGGGATGTAGCTATTTGTGTTAGCTATAAGTATAATGGATTTCTCGGAACGCCTTATAATCTATTTAAGACGATTCTAACAGCAAAATATGGAGCATTTTCAAGTGGAAAAGATTACGAGGGTAACAACTGCCTATATTGGATAACACCGCAAGGGCAAATTACATTATGGGCTAATTCTGGAATTGGGCTGGTAGCCTATTTTGTAGATAACGCTGCGCTTAAAAAGGACAAATCTGAATTGTATAACGCTATTCCATAATGCCAACTCCTACTAAATCCTACTACAAAATAGGCGAGGTGTCGGCGATGCAATATGTACTAACCGATAAATCAATCTCCCATGAAGAAAATCATCCCAATCTTAACAGTCGCTTTATTGGCACTCTCGACCGCTTGTAGCGGAGGGTCAAAAGACAGTGGCGGCGAAAAGCCCGCAAATGATTCTATCGCCAATGATACGGCGGTGGATTCTCTCGCTCTTGCATTAAGCCGTTTGGACAGCATACAGAGTAAAGGGCAGCTCGTACACTTCGACACATGGAAAATCGGCAACCTCAAAAGCATAGAGGTACAGGCGCAGAAGTTCTCCAGCGATAACGACAGCATAGTGTTCATAACGCTGCGCAAAGACTGTGGCGGTGAGTATTACTATTCATGGGAAGATGCTTTCATTTTCCAAAAGGAACTGCCCTCGCTATATGAGGCGGTCAACGCCATTAAAAGCAACCTCAACAGAGCGACAGACCATAACGAGAAGTACGCTTATACCACAAAGGATAATGTCGTGATATTCGCCGAGAATCCCGGCAAGGGGTGGACGCTCAAACTAAGTGTCGATGCGCATAAAAGCAATTCACACATAAGCCTCACTCCGGCTGAACTTGACAATTTCGTGCAGTTACTCCAACAGGCAAACACGAAACTTGACGAAATAAAGTAACGCCTATGCTCACAAAGAAAGACATCCTCAAAATCATTGCAACCGTGCTAATCGCCGCCGTTGTGTTTCTCGGCATAATCTGGTTGATATGAGAGTTTGCTCCTATTCTCCTTGGTGCAATCGTTTTCATTCCATGGCTCGGCGCAGCTTTAGCAGACGGTGCAGATATATAAGCAAAACTCTAAATGAATAGTGGCTATGTGGATAATCGCGCTGATTTGTATAATATGTTGGCTCGGCCCGGCATTAAAGGACGGTGGAAAAATCAAATAAAAATTTTTCAGACTCACACCCACGCGCCACAGAGAGGGCGAGGCGATACCCCCGGCACCCCTTACGGGGCTGACCTCAACAATCATTCAGAACTGACAAGGCGAGGCTTCCGCAATACGTGGAGGCTTCTTTTTTTTATGATAGACCGCCGCAAAATTGTGGGCGTTGCCTGTCAGCTTATGACAATCCAATATCAGCGCAAAAGCCGATAATGTGTTGAAAGTTGCTTATCTGTTGCTTATTGGTAAAATAAAAATAGCTGAAAATCAAACGATTAACAGCTATTTAGGGTGCCCAGAACAGGACTCGAACCTGCACGTCTCTCAACACTCGCACCTGAAACGAGCGCGTCTACCATTCCGCCACCTGGGCCAATTTATGTCATTGTCGGGTCTCGACCTGTTTGTCGGGTGTGCCGACCGATTTGTCGGGGTGAAAGGATTCGAACCTTCGACCCCCTGCTCCCAAAGCAGGTGCGCTAACCGGACTGCGCTACGCCCCGAAAAGTGAACGCAAAGTTATATATTTTTTTCGTCTTTTTCAAATATTCGCCGCTTTTTTATTCTTTTTTTGATTTTGAACCTTAATTACAGCCCGGAGCTTAGACTCTGTTCCTTAAAATTCGGAGTCTAACATCTACCTATCCAATTTTATCACTTTTCAACCACTTTCCAACCATAATATTTGGCACTTCTGTTGTTTTGGATTATTTTTGTAATCGGAGATACTGTTTTATTTCGAATTTTAACGGTTTCGGAATTATAGGATAAATCCGGCAGACGCTGATGAAGACACATAAGCGTATGCGGTTTCTGGAGCTCTGAATCAAGGCTCCTCGATTTCGGAATATACATTGACATACATTATGAACAATATATTTCTGTTTGACACAAATTTTTACTACAAAGTGGCCGGCGTGATGCTGATGCTTTGCCCCGTGGTGTTCATTGCCTTGCAACGCATTGCGGCCGGTTACGGCATGATGTATTCCAAGAAATGGGGTCCTTCGGTCGGCAATCGTGCGGGCTGGATTATGATGGAGGCCCCGGCATTTTTAGCCATGCTCGCCCTCTGGCTTCTGAGCGCACGCCGTTGGGAACCGGCTCCGATGGTGATGTGCCTGCTTTTTCTTGTGCATTATTTTCACAGATCATTCATATTCCCTCTCCGGATGCGCGGCAATAGTCGTATGCCGCTGGCAATCGTGCTGATGGGGATGACGTTTAATGTTGTCAACGCCTATCTGATAGGGGCGTGGCTCTTTTATGTATCGCCGGCCGACCGCTATCCCGCATCGTGGCTCGCCTCGCCGCTCTTCCTGCTCGGCCTTGTGGTCTTTATCGCCGGTATGGCCATAAACATGCATTCCGACAATGTGATACGCCACCTGCGCAAGCCCGGCGACACCCGCCATTACATACCCCGCGGAGGGATGTTCCGCTATGTGACTTCGGCCAATTATTTCGGCGAGTTCGTGGAATGGACCGGCTATGCCATTCTCACCTGGAGTCTGGGCGGACTGATATTTGCTTTGTGGACATTCGCCAACCTCGCGCCTCGCGCGCGCCGCATCCACGAGCGCTATCTCAAAGAGTTCGGAAAAGAATATTCATGTCTTGGAAGGCGTTATATCCTTCCCTTCCTATATTGAAAAGATGAAACTGTTTACAAAGGGAAATATCGGACCGGTAGAATTGCGCAACCGCACCATACGTTCGGCGGCGTTCGAAGGTATGGGCCGCGACAACGGTCCTACGGATATGCTTCGCGACTACCATCTGTCGGTGGCCCGCGGAGGTGTCGGCATGACCACGCTTGCCTATGCCGGTGTGAACCGTTCGGCCCTGAGCTTTACCACTCAGCTCTGGCTGCGTCCTGAGATCGTGCCTCAATTGCGCGAGATCACCGACGGCATTCATGCCGCCGGAGCGAAGGCCTCCATACAGATAGGCCATTGCGGAAATATGACCCATCGCTCTACGGCCGGAGGCACTCCGGTAGGCGCCTCCACCGGATTCAATCTCTATTCACCCACGTTCTGCCGCGGCCTGCGTAAGGATGAACTCCCCGCGATGGCCCGCGATTTCGGCGAGGCAGTGCGAGTTGCCCGCGATGCCGGGTTCGACTGCGTAGAGGTACATGCCGGCCACGGTTACCTCATCTCGCAGTTCCTCTCGCCCTATACCAACCGCCGGCGCGACGAATATGGCGGCACGCTCGAGAACCGCATGAAATTCATGAAGATGTGTCTCGACGAAGTGATGAATGCCGCCGGCTCCGATATGGGAGTGCTCGTGAAGACAAACATGCGCGACGGCTTTCGGGGAGGTCTCGAAATCGACGACTGCCTGCGGGTGGCCCGCGAGATCGAAGCCAGCGGAGTCCATGGCATCGTGCTTTCCGGAGGATTCGTGAGCAAAGCCCCGATGTACGTGATGCGAGGTCGCATGCCCATCTTCTCGATGACTTACTATATGAAGCAGTTGTGGCTCAAATACGGTGTCCGTGCCGTCGGCCGCTTCATGATCCCGCATGTGCCCTTCAAAGAGCTCTATTTTCTCGAAGACGCCCGTCTTTTCCGCCGCGAGCTGAACCTCCCGCTTGTATATGTGGGAGGTGTCGTTAGCCGCGAGGGGGCCGACCGTGTTCTGGACGACGAAGGCTTTGACTTCGTGCAGATGGGCCGTGCGCTGCTCAACGAGCCCGATTTCGTGAACCGCATGAAGGCCGACGAATGCCACCGCTGCGGCTGCGATCATGTGAACTACTGCATCGCCCGCATGTATTCGCGCGAGATGGCATGTCACAAGCATTGCACCGACCTGCCGCGCCCCATCCTGCGAGAGATTGAGAAAGTGAAACGCCTCAACGCCGCCGAAGAGGGAAACGAGTGAATACGCCCAAACCATGAAACAGGACAAAGATATACGGGGAAAACTGGCCGTGGTTACCGGTGCCAGCAGTGGCATAGGACTCTGCTTCTGCCGCGAGCTCGCCTCGCGCGGCTGCGGACTCGTGATGGTAAGCAACCAGCGCGAACAGCTCGAAGCCTGCGCCGTATCCCTCGCCGGCGAATTCGGCGTTCCTGCGATGCCACTTTACATGGACCTGACGTCTCCATCCTCCGCCGATGAGATTATGGATTACCTCGATTCCAGAAGTCTTCAGCCGGATTATCTGCTCAACAACGCCGGCATTTTCTCATTCCGGCCCATCACGGAGAGTTCCCCCGGTCTCCTCGACTGCTTCATCCGTCTGCATGTAGAAGCCGTAACGCTGCTGAGCCGGGCCTTCGCCCTCCGCTTCGCCGCCCAAGGTCACGGCCGCATCCTGAACATGTCGTCAATGTCATGCTGGATGCCGATGCCCGGGATCGCCATGTATTCAGCTACTAAAGCCTATATCCGCGTCTTCAGTCGCGCGCTCCATTACGAGATGCGCGACTCCGGAGTGACAGTCACCGTGGCCTGCCCCGGCGGAATAGCCACCGACCTCTTTGGCCTTTCCGAGCCGCTGAAAAAACTGGCAGTCAACATCCGCGTGCTCGACACCCCCGAGCGCTTCGCCTGCAAGGCTCTGAACAAAATGCTGGCAGGGCGCCGGCAATACATCAACGGAATGATCAACCGAATTTCAATCCTTTTTGTAGCATCTCTTCCCACATCAGTGAGGATGTTGATAAAGCGGAAGATGCTCGATAAAGGCATAAGGCGATGATCCTCCTCAAATTAAATACCTTCCAACCCTATGAAAAAGGGAATTAAACTATCGATCTCCAACATCCCCGCGGGTCTGCCCGTGATGGTGACCGGCGCCACCGGAAGCATCGGCCGCGAGATATGCCGCGCCTTGGGACGTCTTGGCGTTCCACTCATCATGGCATGCCGCTCCGAGACGAGGTTTGCCGACGTCTATGGCCGTATACTGAAGGATATCCCGCAGTTCGACGCCCGCTGGCTTCCCCTCGATCTCTCCTCGTCGGCCCGCGTCACTGAAAGCGTGACCATGCTCAAAGACACCCGGCTGGCCGGAGTGATCAACAACGCCGGCACCATGGAGCGCCGCTTCAGCCGGAGCGAAGACGGACCAGAGCTGACGATGAACGTGAACTTTCACAACACCCGTCTGCTCAACCAGCTTCTGCTCCCCAACGTTGCCGAAGGAGGGTCGATCGTATTCACCACCTCCCTCACGCGGCGCCGCTGGCCCCAGACGCATCTCCCGCTCGAAGTCGACGCCCGCTCCTTCGGACAGCTCACCACCTACAGTCTCTCCAAAGCGTGGATCACCCGCTTCGCAGCAAAGTTCGCTCAGGAAGCCGCCCATCACGGCGTGAAAGTGAACTGCGCCGACCCCGGCATCGTCGATTCCTCCATGATACACATGGACCGCTGGTTCGACCCGATAGCCGACGTGGTGTTCCGCCCGCTCATCCGCACCCCCCGCAACGGAGCCGTGCCCGCCCTCCGCGCCCTCTTCAGCGGCGAGACGGGGCGCATCTTCACCCTCCGCGGCGACATGCGAAACCGCATTCCCCAATAAAAAACAACCGCATGCCCAATAAGAACAAATCAGAACGAGATATGAAAAAACTACTTATCGCATTAGCGTTCACCCTGCCGGGCATAGCCTCGGCAGCCGAAGCCCCCATGTGGGTGCGCGACGCCCGGATCTCTCCCGACGGGAGCAAAGTGGCGTTTTCCTACAAAGGAGACATCTTCACCGTGCCCTATCAGGGCGGCGAAGCAGTAAGGCTCACATCCGGCCCCTCCTACGAGAGCTCGCCCGTATGGTCGCCCGACGGGAGCCGTATCGCCTTCGCCTCCGACCGCAACGGCGGCCGCGACGTCTACGTAATGTCGGCCGATGGGGGAGTGCCCGTCCGGCTCACATTCGACTCCACTTCCGAAATTCCCGAGGCATTCAGCGCCGACGGCAAAGATGTGATCTTCTCAGCCGTGATCCAGGATCCGGCATCGAGCGCCCACGCCCCGATGCGCTATCAGGGCGAACTCTACCGCGTGCCCGCCGACGGCGGCCGGGTCACGCAGGTGCTGGCCGTTCCTGCGGTGAATCTCTCCGTGCTTCCCGATGGCTCATTCCTGTACGAAGATGTGAAAGGTCTCGAAGACAAATGGCGCAAACACCATACATCTTCTGTGACGCGTGATATCTGGATCTACAACCCCGCCAACGACACCTATCAGAACCTCACCTCGCGCGAAGGGGAAGACCGCAATCCGGCACTCTCCGCGAAAGGTGATAAATATTACTTCCTCAGCGAGCGCGACGGCGGATCGTTCAATGTATACTCCTCGCCGCTGAAAGCCGGGGCGCAGCCCACCAGGCTCACCGATTTCAAGAATCATCCCGTGCGCTTCCTCAGCGCCGGTGCCGGCGACCGTCTCGCATTTGTCTACGACGGCGAGCTCTACACCATGCAGCCCGGCTCGGCGCCCCGTAAGATGGCCATAAACCTCACCGACGATGCCTCCGACGCAGTGCAGACTATTCCGTTCTCCACCGTGGAAGGAGCCGTGGTCTCTCCCGACGGCAAGCAGGTGGCATATACAGTGAGGGGAGAGGTGTTCGTTTCCTCCACGGAATACCCCTCCATCAAGCAGATCACCCACACGCCCGCCCTCGAAGAGCGCCTCTCCTGGGGCTCCGACGGCCGCACGCTCTATTACGGTTCGCTCCGTTCGGGCCGCAGCAACATCTACAAGGCCTCGATCAAGCGCTCCGACGACCCCAACTTCTCCAACGCCACCCTCATTGAAGAGACGGCTCTCTTCCCCGACGATGGCGTAGAGCGCGGCTATCCCTCCATCTCTCCCGACGGCAAGAAGATGGCCTTCATCGAAGACCGCCGCATCCTCAAGGTGATGGATCTTGCCTCCAAGGCCGTGAAGACACTCTCCGAAGACAAGGTCACCAACTACCGTACAGGTGGTTATGACGTGGCATGGAGCCCCGACAGTCGCTGGCTCACCCTTGAGATCATGAACCCGATGCACGATCCCTACGGCGATATAGCCATGGTGGATGTCGAGACCGGTGAATTCATATCGCTCACCAACACCGGATATTTCGACGAGCGTCCCCGCTTCACGGCCGACGGCAACGCCGTTGTCTTCGCTTCAGAACGCTACGGCATGCGCAACCACGCCTCCTGGGGTTCTGAGTATGACGTGATGATGGTGTTCCTCAACAAGGAGGCCTACGATAAATACCGCCTCTCCGAAGAAGATTTCGCACTCCTCAAAGAGGTGGAGGACCAGCAGAAGAAAGCCGCCAAGAAAACCGACGGCAAGAAAGGCTCATCCAAGAAAGGGAAAGCCTCGAAAGATGATGTGAAGAAAGATGAGGAGAAGTCCCCGGCGGTGAAGATCGACCGCGAAGGAATTCAGGAAAGAATCGTCCGGCTCACTCCCAACTCCTCCGACCTCAGTGACTTCGCCATATCCAAAGATGGCTCCGACCTTTACTACCTCTCTGCATTCGAGCAGGGTTACGACCTCTGGAAACGCGACCTGCGCAAAGGTGATGTCTCGCTCGTGAAGAAACTCGATTCCGACGGCTCCCGCATTCAGGCCGACAGCGACGGCAACCTCTGGCTTACAGGCTCGACGGTGAAGAAATTCAATCCCAAATCGAAAGAGACGAAAAACGTTTCGCTGAGAGGGAAAGTGAAAATCGATCCCGCTCTTGAGCGCGAGGCCATGCTCGACTATGTGGCCAACGAAGCCCGGGAGCGCTTCTATCTTCCCGAGATGCCTGTCGACTGGGACGCATACGTGGGCGCCTATCGCCGCTTCCTGCCCCACATCAACAACAACTATGACTTCGCCGACCTCCTCAGCGAATTGCTCGGCGAGCTGAACGTGTCGCATTCCGGCGGACGCTATTATCCCGACGGCGCCACCGATCCGACGGCCTCTCTCGGCCTTCTGTTCGACATGCGCAAGGCAGGCGACGGCCTCGTTGTGGATGAGATAGTGGCCGGCGGTCCCTTCGACCGCGCCACGAAGCGCGTGCGCCCCGGCGACGTAGTGGAATCCATCAACGGCGAGAAGATAACGTCCGACGCCGACTGGGAACATCTGCTCAACAATACCGCTCGCCGCAAGACCCTCGTGTCGCTCTATAGCCCGGCATCGGGCGAGCGCTGGGAAGAGGTGGTGCTTCCCATTAGCGCGGGCGCCATGAACGAGCTCCTTTACCGCCGCTGGATAAAGAGCCGCGAAGAGGCCGTCGACAGCCTCTCAGGCGGTCGCCTCGGCTATCTCCATCTGCGCTCCATGAGCGACGACAGCTTCCGCGACATCTATTCCAAACTTCTCGGCAAATACTTCAACAAAGAGGGCGTGGTGATCGACACCCGCTGGAATGGCGGCGGCCGTCTGCATGAAGACATCGAGGTGCTCTTCAGCGGTGAGAAATACCTCACGCAGGAGGTTCACGGACGCCCCACGGGCGAGATGCCCTCGCGCCGCTGGAACAAACCCTCCGTCATGATCACCGGCGAGGCCAACTACAGCAACGCCCACGGCACTCCCTGGGTCTACCGCTATAAGAAGCTCGGCAAGATAGTGGGTATGCCCGTGCCCGGCACCATGTCGAGCGTGAACTGGATCACGCTCCAGGATCCGTCGCTCGTGTTCGGCGTGCCCGTCGTTGCATTCCGTACGGGCGAAGGCAATGTGCTCGAAAACACTCAGCTTGAGCCCGACATCAAGGTTGCAAACCGTCCGGAAGATGTGGTCCGCGGCCGCGACGCCCAGCTCGAGACCGCCGTGCGCTCCCTCCTCACCGACATCGACGCCCGGAAAGTAACGAAGAAATCCGGAAAATAACATAAACGCAACAATTTTTTGAGACTCCGGTCTCTCCCCTGCATCCACGGGGAGAGACCGGTTGTTTTATATATTGTTGTTTTATACTTTAAGGAACAGAGTATAAGAATAAAATTGCCTGATAGAGGGAAATTTGTTAATTTTGCACTGAAAATTCGATATAGACAGAGAAGATGGCAAACAGACTGGTTGAGATGATTTCCGCCAACGCCCGGAAATATGGCGATCGCGAGGTGTATCGCTTTTGCTGGCGTAAAGATGGAGAATGGCTCTCCACCTCCTGGAGCGACTTCGCGCTCCAGACCGAAGTGGCGGCCAAGGCCCTGGCGATGCTCGGCCTTGCCGAGAAAGACACCGTGGCGATATGCTCGCCCAACACTCCCCAGATACTCATCACCGAGTTCGGCGCGTTCCGCAATCGTCTGGCAGCCATCCCGATATATGCCAGCAGTTCGCAGGCTCAGTTTGATTTCATAGTCTCCAACGGCGGCGCGCGCGTGCTCTTCGTCGGCGACCGTCATCAGTATCCGCTTGCCTATACCTACTGGAAAAACCATCCCGAGTCCGTGAGCCGCATCGTGGTGTTCAAGAACGACGGTCTTGAGCTTTTCGCCGACGACAACATCACCATCTTCTGGGATGATTTCGTGCGTCTCGGCATGTCGGCGCCCGAGGAGATAGCCCGCGAGGTCGAAGCCCGCAGCGAGCGCGCACTGCCCGACGACATGGCCACGCTCATCTATACATCCGGCACCACCGGCGAACCAAAAGGCGTGGTGATAACCCATTCCAACTACAACGCCGCCATTGAAGAGCATCTGCGCATGCTCACCTCCATCAACGATTCCGACCTTTCGATGGCCTTCCTGCCCATGTCGCATATCCTTGAGAAGGCATGGAGCTTTTTCTGCCTTACCCGAGGTGTGGCGATAGCCGTGAACTATGACCCCCGCCTGATTCAGGACACTATCCATGAGGTTCATCCGAACCTCATGTGCTGCGTGCCCCGTTTCTGGGAAAAGGTATATGCCGGCGTAAAAGAGAAGATAGCGGGCATGAGCCGCTTTCAGCGCCTGATGGTGTCGCGTGCGCTGCATGTGGGCAAACGCCGCAATATCGGCTATGGTCGCCTCGGCCGCAAGGTTCCCCTGCTGCTCGAAAAGGAATATTCCTTCTGGAACGCACGCATATTCTCCAAGCTAAAGCAGGCCATAGGCATCCCCAATCCCAACTTCTTTCCGACGGCTGGCGCTCCGCTCAGCGACCGCATCTGCGAATTCCTGCGCAGTGTCGGCATAGATGTGATTGTGGGCTATGGACTAAGCGAGACCACGGCCACTGTGAGCTGTTTCCCCGAAAAGGATTATGAGATCGGCACCGTAGGACGTCCTCTGCCCGGCGTGCATGTCCGCATAGATGAGAACGGAGAGATTCTGGTGAAAGGTCCGACAGTGACGCCCGGCTATTACAACAATCCGGAGGCCAATGCCGCAGCCTTTACCTCCGACGGCTATTTCCGCACCGGCGACGCCGGCCATTTTCACCCTCCGGCGCCCTCGTGCTCACTGAGCGTGTAAAGGATCTTTTCAAAACTTCCAACGGCAAATATGTGGCTCCGCAGATGCTTGAGAGCCGCCTTGCCGAAAACAAATATATCGACGAGGTGGCCGTGATCGGCGACCGCCGCAAGTTCGTCACGGCCCTTGTGGTGCCCAACCTCTCGCAACTGCGCCGATGGGCCGAAAAGGAGGGCGTCGACGCTTCCGACACCGCCGCGCTTTGCGCCGACCCGCGCACCGTCGGCTTCATCATGTCGGAGATCAACAAGGTGCAAGCCGATGTGGCCGAATATGAGAAAATCAAGCGCATCACTCTTCTGCCTCATCATTTCTCGATAATGAACGGAGAGGTCACCAACACCATGAAAGTGCGCCGCCCGGTGGTGGCCAAAAGATACGCCGCCGAAATCGAGGCGATGTACAGCGATGCCGATGCCCCTTCAAAACATTGAAAACAACTGAACGATGATAACACTCGAACAACTTAAAGAGGTGGAGGAACGGACCGCCGCTCTCCGCAGATACCTCGACATAGACAGCAAGAAGATTGAGGTGGAGGAGGAGGAACTCCGCACCCATGTAGCCGATTTCTGGGACGACCGCGACAAGGCCGAGGCCCAGATGCGCAAGATCAAGGAGCTGCATTTCTGGATCGATTCCTATACGGCTCTCGAGAAGCAGGTGGAGGAACTCCGCCTCGCATTCGATTTCATCAAGGAGGGACTCGTCACCGAAGAGGAGGTCGAGGCTCAGTATGCCGAAGTGGTGAAAGAACTTGAGAAGCTTGAGCTGCGCAATATGCTCCGCCGCGAGGAGGATAAACTCGGAGTGGTGCTCAAGATCAACTCCGGCGCCGGAGGCACCGAGAGCCAGGACTGGGCTCAGATGCTCATGCGTCTGTATATGCGTTATGCCGAGCGCCATGGCTATAAAACCTCGATTGCCCAGATTCTCGAAGGGGATGAAGCCGGCATCAAGTCTGTCACGATAAATATCGAAGGCGACTACGCCTATGGCTTCCTCAAGAGCGAGAACGGCGTTCACCGCCTCGTGCGCGTGAGTCCCTACAACGCTCAGGGAAAGCGCATGACCTCTTTCGCATCGGTGTTTGTCACTCCGCTTGTCGACGACACCATCGACATTCAGGTGGAACCGGCCCGCGTGTCGTGGGATACATTCCGTTCGGGTGGTGCCGGCGGCCAGAATGTGAACAAGGTGGAATCCGGCGTGCGCCTGCGCTATCAGTATAAGGATCCCTATACCGGCGAGGAGGAGGAGATCCTGATCGAGAACACAGAGACCCGCGACCAGCCCAAGAATAAAGAGAACGCCATGCGTCAGCTCAAATCCATTCTCTACGAGAAAGAATTGCACCATCGCATGGAGGAGCAGGCCAAGATAGAGGCCGGCAAGAAAAAGATAGAGTGGGGAAGCCAGATACGCAGTTATGTATTCGACGACCGTCGCGTAAAGGACCACCGCACCAACTGGCAGACCTCCGATGTCAACGGAGTGATGGACGGCGGAATCGACGACTTCATCAAGGCTTATCTGATGGAGTTTGCAGCTTCTGAATGATGAGCTGCGGATTGATGCCGCGCAGACAGTAATAATCGCCGCGCAGGCAGGATCGGTCGCCGAACACCGAGCATGGCCGGCATGTCATCTCGAGCTGGACCGCATCGGAGGGATTCTGCCGCCAGCCCATGAATCCGGTGTAGGGATGCGTCGCTCCCCAGATGCTCACGGTGCGAAGACCCACGAGCGAGGCGAGATGCATGTTGGCCGAATCCATCGAGAGCATTGCGTCGCAATGGCTCAGAAGCGCCAGTTCCGCGCTGATGCCTAATCCGGCCGAAGCCATGTTTATTATCGAGGGATGCGCGGCTGCAAGGCGGCCGATAAGCTCTTTCTCGCGGTGGCCGAATCCGAGCATGAATATGCGGCAGTTGGGTAATTCGGCGAAATGTTCCGCCACCTTGGCCGTCAGCTCGAAAGGATATATTTTCCCCTCATGTTTCGCAAAGGGCGCTATTGCAAGCCAATAGTCGCCCTCTTTTTTCGGGGGCGTCACCGAGGCGAAAGCCGCCGGGTCACCCTTGCCGTTGCCGAAGAGGGAGCGGAAAGTATCGCCTAAGGCGATGCCGGCGCGTCTGAAAGTCTCCTCATAGCGCACGGGCGTCGGCTTCAGCTGTATCAGCACCTTGCGGTTGCGGCGCGTAAGCCGCTTTTTGGCTTTCCTCCCCTTGCGGATGCTATGGCAGCTCACTCCCCGCAGAGTCAGGAAAAGCCGGAGAAGCTTCGTGCGAAGCACATCGTGAAGATCCACGAACGTATCGATGCCATAACGCTTGCGCAGAGAGGCGGCCAGTCTCCACATCCCGTTCGCGCCTTTATAGTTGTCGAGGTCGACGCCTACCATGGTCAGGTTCTCCGGCGCGTTGATGAACATCTGCGCCGGATGATGACGTGTCAGGAAATAGAAGCGGTCGTCGGGATTGGCCGCGCAGGCATTGTAAACCGCCGGCAGCGTCATGGCCACATCGCCTAAAGCCGAGAAGCGGCTCACGAGCACGTTGCGTCCCCGGCTCTTATTTTTTCTTGGCATAGAGCACTGGGTTGGTGGCGGGATCGTTGTAGAGCTTCATCTGTCGGTAAACTTTCATGTATTTGCGTCCGGTCTCGATGTCGCTCAGCAGGGTGTCGATAGCCTCGGTGAGGTCGGCGCGCTGTTCGAGGAGCACGTCGAGCTTGGCGCGGCTGCGCGCGCGGTGATCTTCAGAGGCATCGGGGCGCTCGGCCTGTTCGCGCATGTGCCATATCTTGAGGGCGAGGATCGATAGGCGGTCGAGAGCCCATGCCGGCGATTCGGTGTTGATGGTGGCCGTCGGAAGAGGCGTCACGTCGCTGAAACGGTCGCGGAGCCAAGTGTCGATATCCTCCACCATATCCGTGCGCACCTGATTCGAACGGTCGATGCGGCGTTTGAGGAGGAGAGCCTCCTTGGGATCTATGTCCGGATCGCGGATTATATCCTCAAGATGCCATTGCACGGCGTCCACCCAGTTCTTATCGTAGAATATGGCCTCGAGAGTCCCCTTCTCGTAGGGATTCACGCAAGGGGCGTCCACATTGTCGCTCTTATGATAGTCGGCCACGGAGCGGTCGAAAACGCTGTTGGCCATTATCGCGCTGTTCTTCATTGGAATTGGATTTGTCTTGTTGTTTCAGAATTCAAAAATAAGAAAAAAGCGGAAATTAAAAAAATTTCCGCTTTTTTCTTGATTATCTTCTATAGAGCCTCTCTTATTCCGTTGCGCCCGCTGCCGTCGAATCGGTCTTTGGCGCTTTGCCGATCAGATCGAGGAACTGGTCGAGTTTCGGAGTGATTATGATCTCCGTGCGTCGGTTCTCCTGACGCCCCGAAGCCGTGGCGTTGGTGGCTATAGGGTTGTATTCGCCGCGGCCGGCGGCCGAGAGACGCGACGGGTCGATGCCGAAATCATTCTGCAGAGCCTGTACCACCGACGAGGCGCGGAGCGCCGAGAGATCCCAGTTGTTGCGGATATTGGGCCGCGAGATGGGCACGTTGTCGGTGTTTCCCTCAATGAGCACGTCATAATCCTTGTAATCCTTGATGATCTTGGCGATCTTGCCTAAGATGTCCATCGCCGCCGGACTGATATCGTAGCTCCCCGATTTGTAGAGCATATTGTCGGCCAGCGAGATATAGACCACTCCCTTGAGCACCTTCACATCCACATCCTTCAGCTCCTCGGTGTTGAGTGATCGCGTCAGATTGTTGGTAAGCACCAGGTTGAGCGAATCGGATTTCGATTTCGCATCTACAAGTTGCTTGATATATTTGTTTGATGCGTTGATCTCGTCCACAAGCTTTGCGATGTTCACGCTTCCCTGATGATTGTTGGCCATAGCCTGATCGAGCGTGCTCTTGATGTCGGCATAGGCGTCCTTCAGGTCCTTGTTCTGTGCCTTGAGGTCCTTGATCATCACCTCCATGCTCTTGGTATTGGCGTTGCATTCTATCAGGCCGTCGTTTGCCGTGCGGTATTGATCGGCCATGAGTTTGTATTTCTTGTTGGAGACGCAACCCCCGGCAATCAGCAGTGCCGCAGCGGCCATAGCCGCAAAAAATTTTCTTTTCATAATCGAGATGTATTAATAATTCATCTACTTGATATAATAAGAAAACATGCCGATAAGTTCATTGTTATAGGATTATATCGAGGTTACAGGCTTATATCGAGATCTTATGGGTAAAAAAAACAGCAATAATAGTGCAAAACTCGGGCTGACGGCACTTGTGGCCGTGGTCTTCGGCATGATGGTGGGCTCCGGGCTCTATAACATTCCTCAGAACCTCGCTGCCGGCGCCGCCCCTCTCGGAGTGATAATTTCATGGGTCATAATCGCCGCGGGGATGCTTCTTCTTGTGGCCACCTTCAAAATGCTTTCCGACCGTCGCCCCGATCTGGATGCCGGCATATATCAGTATGCTCAGGTAGGCTTCGGCAATTTCGCCGGCTTTAACATCGCCTGGGGCTATTGGCTCTGCACCGCCTTCTCCAACGTGGCCTACGCCGTGATGCTCAATGATTCGTTTGGCGCTTTCTTCCCCGTTTTCCTACGCCACGGCTGGCCGACGCTCCTTTTAGGCAGCGGCCTGATATGGCTGATGTTCTTCATAGTGGCGCGGGGAATCCGCACTGTCGGCTTCCTCAACAATCTCCTTGCATTTTTGAAAATCGCAGCCATCCTCCTTATCATAGTTCTTCTCATACTGAATCTTAAGGTCGGCACGTTCGAACTTAACTTCAGCTCCGGGGCGGAAGCGGGCTCTCTATGGGAACAGATCCGCAAATCGATGCTCGTAACGCTATGGTGTTTCATCGGAATAGAGGGGGCCGTGATGCTCTCGGCTCGTGCCCGCCGTCCCTCCGACGTAGGAAAGGCGGGAGTCTTCGGCTTCCTCGTGGCATGGCTGATATACGTCCTCGTCTCGATGCTCTGTTTCGGGGTGATGACCAGAGCCCGTCTCGCCGGACTTGAAGACCCGTCGGTGGCATATGTGCTCCGCGATCTCTGCGGCGGGTGGGCCTATTGGTTTGTCATTGTCACTGTCATAGTCTCTCTCCTTGGAGGATGGCTCGCATGGACGCTCGTCTGCGCCCAGGTGCCGAGCGAGGCGGCGAAGGTCGGCATATTCCCGCGCTCCTTCCTAAGGCTCAACCGCTACGGTATGCCGGCCTACGGCCTGTTCGTGTCGAGCTTGGTGATGCAGATCTTCCTGCTGCTGGTGCTGATGGCCGACGATGTCTATATGACGGCTCTCAGCATCATCGGCATGATGGTGCTCCCTCCCTATCTCTCCGGCGGAATGTATCTTTGGAAAGCCTCCTATAATCCTGCGGAGATCCATCTGAAAAATGGCGCGCATCTCCGCCGGTATCGTGTTGTCGGCGTTCTCTGCACTCTTTATTGTCTATGGATGATATATGCCGGAGGACTTGCTCTTTTCTTCTCCACTTCTGTTTTCTATCTCGCCGGTATAGGCTTTTATCTAAAGGCGCGGGGAGAACGTAAAAAGAGAGCGCCCCTCCGCTTTACGCGGGCCGATCGGGTCACTCTCCTTTTGCTTGCGGGTGCCTTGGCGATCACCCTCTATAATGTTCTGGCGGGTAAGCTTACATTCTGAGCTGTGTAGCTTATTCTTTATATCAGTTATTTTTTCATGGTGAAATGGCGCGAGGCGAGGCGGTAGCCGTCGCAGAACACCTCCACCGTATAGTCTCCCGGCGTCAGGGTTGTGTTCACGTCCCAGTAGACCGCTACCGAAAGCTCCTCGTTGGCGTATTCGACCTTGCGGTGTGAGGTAGAGGAGAGTGAGGTTCCGTCGAGCTGGAACGACGGGCCTCCGCCCAACAGCGTTCCCTCCGGGGAAAGTATGCGGATATAGAAATCCTTCATGCCCGGTGCCGTGGTGTTGTTGGGACTCACCGTGAAATGCACGCCGAGTTGCCGCGCCTTGGTGATGTTTTTCTCATTTTTCCCTTTCTTGTTGTAGGCCTGAAATGAAATGCCGGTGATGTTCAGCTTCTTGGCAAGTTTCACGGTCTGCGTCAGTTCCGCATTGCTGCGCGATGCGGCCGTATACTGGCTGCTGAGCTGTTCATTCTTCTGCTGAACCTGCTGGATCTCCTGCTTCAGTCCCTCGTTCTCTTCGCCGAGACGCTTTATCTCCTCCAGATAATGGCGCACGATATTCTTGAGCGTCGCGATCTCTCCTTCGAGCTTTTTGATTTTCGCCCGGCTTGCGGCCATGTTCTTGGCGTTTTTGCTTTTCTCATCGTTGAGTTCCTGAATGAGCCCTTCGACCTTCATGCGCGCCTCGTTGTATTTCTGCACCAGAGAATCGTTTTTCAGATAAATCTGCTGACCCTCGTATTGGTTGAAGTCGGCATTGAGCTGATTGAATTCGTTGGTCAGCAGCAACTGGTCGTTGGCAATCGCCAGCGAGTCGGCGCGCGCTTCGGCGCGGTTCACTGCGTCGGTGGTCCGGCTGTTGCTGATTATCAGCACCACTGTCAGGGCCACAAAACAAACAAGCACGAAGATGCTTGCATATAGGAGCTGTTTCTGTTTCTTGTTCATGGTCGCAAAATTAACGAAAACATCATTAAGATGCAAATATAACGGCACCCGGCAAAAAAAAGAACCGGCGAAACCCGAAAGGATTTCACCGGTCTTAATCGTGACTTTCGTCTTGCTGTAATTGCGTCCGCAATTATTTCTTTGTGGAATCAGCAACGGCCTCAACGGCAGCAACCTCTACGTTGGTGTCGTTAGCGGAGTCAACAGTCTCAACAACTTCAGCAGCCTCAACTGCGATAGTGTCAACTGTGTCAGTAGCCTCAGCAGCTTTCTTCTCGCCGCAAGATACCATTGCTACGCTGAAAAGAACAGCAAGCGATAAAACCAATTTTTTCATCTCTTTAAAATTTAAAATAATAAAACAATATTCTTTGCTATCAAAAACGTTGCAAAGTTAATAGAAATTTTAATGCGCGGATAAATTTCACAACTTTTTTTTGCAAAAAGATGAGATTTTTACCGTTTTTAACATAATTAAGTTAAAATTAGTGTTGATTTAACACTCTTGAGGCCATTCCCGGTATGCCTGATCTGTTTTTTATGGCCGGAAGCGGGCGCAGAAGGTCTCGAAAGCCGCTTACTTTACCAGAACCTTGACCGTTTCAGTGCCGCAGTTCACGATATAGAGGCCTGCGGGAAGTGCCACGGTGAAGGAATTCCGCTCCTCGGCTGCCACTCTGCGGCCCGAAAGGTCGAATACCGACACGGGAGCTGTGGCGCCGGCCACTGTCAGCATCCCTTTGCCCCCGGCGGCGCTCATGCCGCGTGCAGATCCTTCGATATCCTCTGTTTCCGACACGTTCTTCGAAGCTATCACCACATAGCAGTTGGGTTCAACCTTCACGTTCTTGGCTGCCGCATCGAGCGCAGGAGCGCTTCCCGGACTCATCGACACTATATGATATGCCGCGTTGTCGGCTTGGCGCAGAGGAAGAGTGATGGTGGCCGAGCCGCTCGCATAGGCGGGGTTCACGGCGAGATAGAGTTCCTTGTCTGCGGTCTGCGTGAAAATCGTACGTGCCGTCCATTCGGAGCAGTTCATCTTGAAATCGGCAGTAGAGGGATCGAACAATTCCGGATTCTCAAGGCGCAGGTATATCAGCTCGCGGTAGCTCTGTGTCAGCGCGGCGTTCACGGGGTCGTTGAGAAGATTCCAGTTCACGATTTTCGGGTCGGTGTTGTTTCCCCCGTTGGGATTCTTGGTGGACTGTTCGTTGCCCATTTCCGAGAACTGCCAGATCATGTGGGCGCCCGGCGCGAGGATCATCT
>OKSX01000702.1_pt1 | contig 20539 bp, 10 predicted proteins | sample 1606391 | NCBI WGS metagenome assembly OKSX01 (sample SAMEA3879578, study PRJEB24766) | human gut metagenome | biome: human-associated habitat; feature: feces | place: USA | collected 1985/1987
TAAAATCGTTTCATAATGTTCTGTTGATTATTGTTTATCCATAGTAAATGTTAGGGAAGCAATGTCAAGGGTAATTGCATAAGTACCGGTTTCAGCAGGAACAATACTTCCGCTTCCATTACTGTCGGTCAAGTATAGTTTCTCTTTATTTCCCTTTAATGCCCAGTTCCATACCAAACCGTTTTCTGCATTATTAAGCAGGAAGTAGAAACCGTAGTTATTGCCCAGATTATCAATGATAACGGTGGCTTTCCAAACTTTGTTTGTTTCATCGTATGTCATCAAATCTTTGTTTAAATCCCAATTGTTAAACTCACCAATCAAACTTATTTTTTCATAAGTAACCGGAACTTGTTCATCCAATTTTGTCCAAACATAGGTATTCGATGAGAAGTCAACTTCCAGTTTATAAAGAGCTTCTGCTTCCGGACAACCTATTGCTCCGGCATTTACAGACACTAAACTACCAGCCAAGGCTTTATCTCCATCAGTAACAGTTCCATAGCAATTACTCCATTCCCCAAAATCAGCACCCAACCAGATTTTTACATTTCCAGCAGATTTATCGGTTTTAGAGAAATCCGTAATATATGCATACTTCTTATCACTCTGCGGATAGAGCATATGCATTGCAACCTTGTCATTCCATGAAGTAATATCACCTACTAAAAAGTATTCGGGAATAATTTTCTTGATTTCATACGTGTACTCCATCATATCCAATGTAATACGATACATACCGGGTTCAGCAATCTTACCAGCCTTACAATTCTCATTTATAAGTTTACCATTCATAGCATCATCACCATCCGTAATAACTCCCACATCTCCAGGCATATTACCTAAATTACCACTATTGATATTATCTACCGGTATTATCTTCCAATATTGATCAGTTGCAGTTGTAGTAAAAATCAAAGTAAACTTGGAATCCTCATATACATCCTTATCACTGTGAGTAAATTTACCCTTCTCTGTTACTTCTTTCCAACCATCATTGTCATCATCTACTTTAAACATATTGCCAATCATGTAATATGCTTCCGCAATCACCGGAGCTTTTGGAGTCAGTTTGATAACAAACTTTTCAGACTTCCCCATAACAGTCTGTTTATTCACTTCTTGATACTCAAAAACATAAGCATCAAATGAACGTTCCACTGGCCGTTTATTAAAAGCTGTTTCCACCAAGTTCTGAAGTTCTTCTACTTTGACCTCTCCTGTCTCTGTTATTTTGAACTTTCGGTTGGCTAGCGTCCCGTCAGCAGCGGTATATTTCATTTCCAGCACGTAACTAAGTTTGACACTTTCTGACACTTTCGATGGAGTAAAAGAGCAAACCTTCACCATAGTAGTACCTTCCGTTAAATTGCCCAAATCTATCGCCGTCTCCGAGGCAGGTGTTGCACTAAAAGAAACTGTTGCAGCAGCATCTTCAGGATCGTTAGTCTGATAACCTGCAATTCCTTCGTTGAAGTCTTCGTTGCAGGCTACCAATGCGGTAGCCAGCAAGAAAGAATATAATGATTTTAGTTTCATAAATTTCATTTTTTCAGTTTAACAACATTAATCTTCTTTTATCTCAAAGAAATAATAGCAGCGGTCAACGTCATTGAGTACCACACGATACTTACCTGCCTGTACCGGAATATTATTATCTGTCTTCAACCCATAGGGGAAAGTATCTCCACCACATTTATCTGTACCGGCAGCATCCGTACGGAACAAGACTTCACCTTCTGAAATAAATTCAACATCCGCATACCAGATATGTTTCACAGATGTATTTTGAGTTAATGCAAGTACTCCGTCACTACCCCAGTCGTTGAAGTCACCCACAAGTTCCCAGTTCGTAAATTCAGCGGGAGCATCACCCTCGTAAGGTTTCACTTCAATCTTGGCATTTGCAGAACCTGTAGTACTATTAAAGGATACTTTATAATAGCCAACTGTTGAAATAGCTATGGCAGCAGGGTCAGCAGCTCCTTCATCCGGACGATAACTTACTCCCCATTGCGGTGCCCATTGTCCCGGTGTCTTGACAAACTTCAACTGATCACCACAGAAATAACCGGTATAAGTAAACTCACCTTCGCCTGTGGTAACATCATATTTAGCATCTTTTTTCAGCGCCATCGGAATAATGGTTTCACCTTCTCCACCGGCTTTATTATCCCAAGAGCCAACAGCCGTACCTACCATATACCACACTTGCGGAGGCGTCTCTGAAACGTAACAAGGATAAACTTTCACCTTAATGGAATTCGAATAGCAAGGTTGGTCTGCCAACGAAGAAAGATAAGCTTTGATTCGTATATATATATCCATTACTTCTTCGGGAACATCTTCCGCCTTTTTCCAGCCTTTCAACAGGCCAATAGCCTTAGCAACTCCCTTGGCGCTAGCTTCAACATCCACTGTAGTAGAAATATCTTCCACTGAAGCGTATGTAGCTTTTGTATCTGCAGTAGCATCATTCCATTTGTCATCCAGAGATACTTGCACCTGATAGTTCACCATAGCGGTATACCCATAATCCGGTTGTTCTTTCACGCTAAAGTACATTTTATCAGACTGTTCCAATGCAATGGGATTACTGGCATTGACAGATTCATAAAGTGTAAAACCTTCCGGCATCTTTACAGTAGGATTGGAGTCACGATCGCTTTCGCAAGCTGTGAGCAACAGCAACCCTGTACATAACGAAGCCAATATATTTAATTTTTTCATATTCTTGCTTATTAAGATATTAAACTTTTAGATTAATAACCCGGATTCTGCTTCAAGTTTGGATTAGCGTTCAAATCATTGGCAGGTATTGGATAAAGATTACGATATTCCGGGAAAGAAGTACCGTTCATCGAACCACCCTTCCAATCCCAGTTATAATCACTCTGACCTGCAAATTTTCCAAAACGAATCAAATCCATGCGACGACGGCCTTCGAAATAGAACTCACGCGCCCACTCATCACAAATCTGTTCAAGCGTATATGCATCCTTCTCTTCCGCATTCGCCCTTTTTCTCAATTCATTGATTGCATCCGCTGCATTTTCCGGAGTAACCGTACCTCCTGCACCTCTAGTCACAGCTTCCGCATAAGTCAGATAAGCCTCTGCAGCACGCATAAAAGGAACATCCATATCCGGGAAAGCACTATCTGATGTCTGTCCTCCGTCTGCACGAACATTTGTAAACTTAGCACAAGAAAAACCTTCAGCAAAGTCCTTATTCTTGCCAGTGGAAACCGTACGTCCTTTACCGAACATCAAAGCACGATCATCTTTTGCCGCAACCGTCATTTCGGTCTCGTCCACAAAAGGTGCAGATGCTGTGTTCGGAAAGAATTTTGCGACTAGTGTTTCACAGCAACGGGGACCTTTCCACTCTTCCGTACTTCCGTAATTAGTCATATCTTTCTTATGCGTACCGGCAATCAAGAAGTGAGAAACACCCCAACTGCGAGTTTTTGCACCATCCTGCAAAATAGGAAGTATAACTTCATTGGGAGCCAGATTATTAGGATTACCATCTGCCGCACCTCCATTGTCCGCCATAAACAAATGCTTATAAGGCTTACATAATGAGTATTGAGACTTCATTACTTTCTCAGCATAGGTGGCAGCTTCCGTCCATTTGGCAGTACCTGTATAAACCTCGGCATTCAGATACATACGTGCAAGAAGCAACCATGCAGCCGCTTTGTCTACGCGCCCGTAAGTGTTTGTTTTAGGCTCTTTCAAATTAGGTTCAGCCTTATTAATTAATTCATCTTCAATGTAAGCAAACAAATCGGCACGCTTAATCTGTTGGGGATAAACATCATATTCAACAGTTTCACTAAAAGGAACGTCACCAAACAAGTCCATCAAATAGAAATAGTTCAGTGCACGCATAAAACGTACTTCTGCACGCATCACCTTTTCCTCATCGCTCGTTTCATCAGCAGTGTTCTCCAAGAACCAGTTACAAAGAGTAATATCAAAATTGAGTCTATAATAAGCTCCCGTAGTGATTTCGTTGGATGCACCCCATGTGTAACTTATCAGGGAGGGCAGTCCCGGGTCATTCCAGCCGGCAACAATAGCCTCATCGGTCACCAATTCATTAGCACACCAAGTCATGCGGTAAAAAGCGGATGTACCTTCGTCAATGTCATCCACATCACCGTCTCCGTCGGCCCCTTTCTGACCGGTTAATCCCAAAGTGGCATACACTTTATTAAAGACCGCATCTCTGTCAAAATCCATTTTAGTACTCGGATCAATAGGAGTTACATCCAAATCATTGATACACGAGTGAAGTCCCAACGTCAATGCTAACGCAGCAACAGGCACTAATGATTTTAAATATTTGAAGTTCATAATTATCAGTTTTAAAGATTAAAAGTTAAGGCTCAAGCCCAAAATAGATACTAAAGGACGCGGATAGATGCTATTATCTATACCACCATTGATTTCCGGATCCAATCCTTTATAATCGGTGATTGTAAATACATTCTGCACCGTAGCGTAGACACGTCCGGAAATCTTTTTGCCGAACATTTTGTCGAAACTGTAACCCAGTGTAATATTGTCACACTTCAGGAAAGAAGCATTCTGCACATAGTAGTCAGACATATAATAATTGCCCACACCCTGGAAGTTGTTCGCCAGCACCATCTTAGGACGGTTATTCAAAGCATCAAACGAATATACCACAGTCGACTTACAGTTAGAATTACCCGCTTCCACATCATTATAAACATAGTTATTCAAACTGGCACGCAAAGAGAAATTAAAGTCCCAATTTTTATAAATCAGTTTAGAAGTCAGTCCCATGAGTACATCGGCAGTAGGTTTCTTATAGAAGTACCGGTCTTTATCATTGATAATACCATCACCGTTACGGTCAACATACTCATTTTCCAGCGGTTTGCCATCCTCACCATATACTTGCTGGTATACATAGAATGCGGAAGCAGCATGTCCCACTGCATGAGCCTGAATTGTATTACCCGTACCGGAAGAAATCCCCCCTGTAGGAACATAATAACCTTCACTGCTACCGGAAGTCAGTTTTGTTATTTCATTTTTATTATAAGTGATATTGTATCCTAATTCCCAACGCCAGTCTCTTTCTTGAATTACTTTGGCATTCACAGAAAACTCAACGCCACTGTTTTCCAAAGAACCAATATTAGAAAGCACTTTATTCTTGAAGTTTGTACCGGCCGCCACATATACACTATTTATCAAGTCATCAGTCTTACGGAAGTAATAATCAACAGATCCTGTGAAACGTCCATTTAGGAAACCAAAATCCACACCAGCATTGTAGGTAGTAGTTTCCTCCCATTTCAAATCGGGATTGTAAGCACCCGGACGATAAGTAACCCCATTGCCTAAGATAGGATAATAAGCATAGTCCTTATTCTGGATATAAGTAGCCAACGTAGGATAGTCACTACCAATATTTTGCTGACCGGTAATACCATAACCTAAACGGAGTTTCAAATCAGACAGCCACTCCACATCCTTAAGGAAACCTTCTTCTTTCAGTTTCCAACCAAAAGCGAATGACGGGAATATAGCCCAGCGATTATCTTTGTTGAAACGTGAAGAACCGTCATAACGGACAGTAGCAGTAAACAAGTATTTATCCAATAGAGTATAATTGGCGCGACCAAAGAAAGAAACCAAATAGTTCTCCGTAGCCCATTCATTCACAGTAGGCGAATAGGCTTTTCCCGCCATACTTTCTCCCGTTGCTTTATCTACCACAGTAGTAGTAGAAGGATATAAACCTGCATAATAGCTATTCCCTTTACGGTGGAAATGTTGCCATTCATAGCCACCCATTACATCGAAATGATGTTTCTCATTAAAATCCTTTGAATACTGTGCGTACATATTCAAAGAAAGATTATACTTATCCGTCTCATCAAAGCCTGTATTGCCATAATAGTTATTCTGAGCAGAGTACGGGCTCCAGCTTGTTTCTTGTTTACCGGTAGACAGATCCATACCTCCACTTACGTGCAGACGCAAATCTTCCAGTCCATGTACCTTATAGTCCAGTTCCAGATTACCCACCAAAGCCTTAGAAGTAGCCCGGTCATCCTTTTGATTCAATGAAGCAACCGGATTGTATGCAGCCTGCGAATTCTTATAGTAGTTCCATTCACTGTCATTCAATGTATTTTTACCTTTATCATCAAAAGCAGAGATATACCATTGAGAATAACCGCCAAAATACTTCTGGTGAATTTCATTGTCAGAATAAACCGGTTGAGTGGGATCATAAGAAGCCGCCGTACCGATAACACTTCCATCAGCATAGCGATTCTTGGCATACATACCTTTCAAGTTTGCATTCACCTTTAAATGATCCTGCAAGAAAGAAGGGGCAATATTGACAGACGCTGTATAACGTTCAAAGTTTGAAGTCTTGACAACACCATTCTGATTGGTATATCCGAAAGACACGCGATAAGGCATATTCTTCAATCCTCCCGAAATTGTAAGGTTATGGTCTGTACTTACTGCCAAGCGATAGATTTCATCCTGCCAGTCCGTATTGGCAGTACCCAACTTGCGGTAAGCGTCATTATCTTTACCTTCCCATATTTCTTCTACAAAAGCGCGAAATTCGTCACCATCCATCACGTCGAGCGTTTTCTTTACATTACTAAGAGAAACATTACCATCGTAAGACACACGAGGTTTGGAACCTGCCTGCCCTTTTTTGGTAGTAATGATGATAACACCATTGGATGCACGCGAACCATAGATAGCAGTTGCCGAAGCATCTTTCAGCACCGTAAAGCTCTCAATGTCATTAGGATTCACCATAGACAAAGGATTGGACAAGCCCTTTACGCCATTATTGTCCATAGCCAGACCGTCAATTACAATCAACGGATCATTTTCGGCAGAAAGAGAAGAACCGCCACGTACGCGAATCGTAGCGCTCCCCCCCGGAGTACCACCATCGGAAATGACGCTTACACCGGCTATCTTACCGGTCATCATATCCTGTGCGTTCGTGGTCAAGCCTTTGTTCAGTTTATCTGGTTTGATAGCTGTTACGGAACCGGTAGCATCATTTTTTTTCACAGTACCGTAACCGATTACCACTACTTCATTCAGTAACTCCGCATCATCCTGCAACGTTACAACTACCGATGAGGCTGCTGTCACTTCCTGTGTTTTATAACCGATAAAAGACACAACCAATGTAGCTCCTTTGGGAACAGACAGTGTAAAGTTACCGTCCAAATCTGTGATTGTACCATTTGCGGTATTTCCTTTTTCCACGACATTAGCACCGATCACAGCGCCTAAAGCATCTTTCACATGCCCTCTCACTGTGATGTTCTGTGCATAAGCGCCAACTGACAAGAATAGCCCTAATAACAAGGGAAGAATCGTTCGATAGATCCTAAGATTAACTTGCTTCATGCATCTAAAAATTAAAGTTAACAATATTAATTATCTATATGTATATTCAAAAACGTTTCAGTATACTAATGTTATTACAAAACGCATCTCAAACACTTGTTATAGCACAACAAATGTATGCTATATTATCAAGTAAAAACCAAAGATATTGTAAAAAGTGCAACAAGAAGAGTGCAAACGATTGCATCATATTTTCGGTCTTTCGAATGAATACCGATGAACAAAACTCAAGCGTAACAACGGAGTAGACAAGGCATTCGTCAACTCAGCCATTACACTTGAGCACATTCCCCTTTCAGTAGAGAGATATAGAGCACGATTTAGTACTACATGCCGGCAGATAGCACGATTTTACCTGTCTGCAAACCTTTCGCCTTAGCTTCAAAAACGATCTTACCGGACTGTTCGCTGCTCTGTATAATAGCTGTCAACTGTCCGCTAAAGGCATGCATCTTAGACAAGTGGAAAAGATCGAGACTGGTAGCATCACCATTGGCGCCGGCACGATAACGCCCCGCTCCTTTTACAGAGAAAGAAATAAGGCGGTTGTCCGATGGACAAAGATTGCCGTCCTTATCAACAACACGAACGGTGATGTATGCCAAATCTTTGCCGTCGGCTGCAAGCTCGGTACGATCTGCCACTAGTTCCAAATGATGAGGTCTACCGGCGGTATGGACTACCTTTTCCTCTACCGGTTTGTCACAATTATCATAGGCTACAACTTTCAGTTCTCCCGGCTCATAAGGAACATTCATCCACATCAAACGATAACGACGTTGCAAAGCCAGCGGGTCCTTTTCTTGCAAGGCTTCGCTCTCCTGTGCCGTCAATTTACGTTGCCTGCCGTAGCTCTTGCCATTAACGAAAAGCTCTGCGACGGGATAGTTGGTATAGACAAAAACGGGAGTATTCTCTCCTTCTCTGCCCGGCCATGTCCAATGTGGCAGGACGTGCAGAGTATTCGCTTTTTTATTCCAAACGCTACGATACAAATAGTAACGGTCCTTAGGAAGGCTTGCCAAGTCTATGATGCCAAAAACAGAACTATGGCTGGGCCAGGCATCCGTATCGTATGGAGAAGGCTCGCCCAAATAATCAAAGCCTGTCCAAACAAATTGCCCGATAGTCCAGTTATAATCATCCGCCAGGGCAAAGTCCATATCAGGGACATTGGACCAGCTGCAACATTCCACATCATAACCTGAACACTGATGATCACCATACAATGCACCGGCGCGTTTCTCCACCGGAAACTTGTACACGCCACGCGAACTGACAGTAGACGCGGTTTCCGAACCAAGAATAATATTTTGTGGAAGAGTATTGTAAGATTCAACATAACGGTGGGCACGATAATTAAGACCGGGGACGTCTATCATAGCGGCAAAGCCATTTTCCAAAACACAAGACACTTGGTCCATGCCGCAAGTAACAGGGCGTGTAGGGTCTTCCCGATGACATATATCCTGCAAGAAAGAAGCCACCTTATACCCTTCGGGGCTGCATTGTGTAGGCACTTCATTGCCAATGCTCCACATTACCACACTGGCATTATTACGATAATGACGCAGCATATTCACCATATCCCGTTCCGCCCATTCATTGAAGTAGCGGTGATAGCCATTTTTGCATTTGGCAATGTCCCACTCGTCAAAAGGCTCTATCATCATCATAAAGCCCATTTCATCACAAAGTTCCACTAATTCCGGAGCCGGCATGTTGTGCGAGGTACGAATCGCATCGCAGCCCATATCTTTCAATAACGTAAGTTGTCGGCGAAGAGCAGCTACATTGACGGCAGCCCCCAATGGTCCTAAATCGTGATGATTGCAGACGCCTTGGAATTTACGATGCCTGCCATTCAGGAAGAAGCCTTTATCCGCCACAATCTCTATGCTGCGAATACCAAAGCGAGTTATATATTCATCCATTTGCTTACCTCCCACGTATATTCTAGAAGATGCCTTATATAAATAAGGTGTCTCCGGCGACCATAAGACAGGAGTCTCTATCAGGAAATTCTGTTCAAACGGCTGGTTGTGGTTCATTTTACGAGTGTTGTCTTTAGTCGCAACCACCTTTCCATCCGGAGACACAATCTCAGTCACAATACGAATATTGTTTTCTCCGGCATTGGCTATTTCAGTGCGCAAACGTATGGAAGCGAATTCAGAAGAAACGTGCGGAGTGGTGAGTTGTGTTCCCCATACCGGAACGTGTATACGGTCTGTTATCACCACATGGACATTGCGATACAACCCAGCCCCCGGATACCAGCGGGAAGACTGCGGTTTGTTCTCCAAGCGGACAGACAATACATTATTCCTGCCATCCTCATTCAGCAACTCCGTAACGTCGCAATGAAAAGAATTATAGCCAAACGGCCAGAAACAGGCTTCCTTTCCATTGACATAGACACGAGCCTCACTCATTGCTCCGTCAAACACCAAAGTTGCCTGTTTGCCGACAGGAACATCGAATTTTGTACGATACCAGCCAATACCTGCATAAGGAAGTCCCCCGGTACGCCCGGTCTTGACGGATGCTTTCTTCTCAAAATTCTGTGTAACAGCAACATTCTGCAAATCATGACTTCGATCGAAAGGTCCGAAGATGGCCCAATCATGTGGTACGGCAACCGTTTCCCACTTACTATCATCAAACTTCGGTTCTGCCGCATTTGCTATATCTCCTTTAGCAAATTTCCAGTTCTTTTCAAGCAAAAACTCCGATCTTTGGGCTACTGCCGGCAAAGAAAAGAGAATGTTCAGTAAAATAAGACTTACCAGTTTATTCATTGATTAGTATTTTAAACATGTTCTCTTGATTGTTGCACATCATTGCTCTATTCAAAAAGCACCTTTCACATACCAAAAGCATCCATTATTGCTGTCGGTTTTCCGTCATCCGTAAAAGCTCCCAAACGGTATTGTCCGGGCTTACATTCCGGTTCCCAATAAAATACCCCCTTACAACGTCCGCCGGTATTGTCACGACACTCTTTTATGATGCGGCTTAACTGCTCCTTACCTTCCTGCAATACGGACGCCCTTGCCAAGTTACCCCGGTCATCAGCACATTCCATGCCTGTTTCCACTACCATTACATCACAATCGTATCTCTTGCTTACACTCTTGATGTTAGCAATGCAGTCTGTTATGGTTCTGTCGGCAGTATATTCCGGATGCTCCATACGAGTCCAATACGGATAAAGCGACATGCCTATCATGTCCCACTTACCGCCATTCTTTTTCAACTCGTCAAAAAACCATGTATACAATTTATTATCATAACCGTTATCCAAGTGAACTATAACAATGGCATCCGCAAACACGTCCTTCACAGCTTCATAACCCGCATTGATGAATGCAGCCAAATTGAACGTGTTTTTATAATACTTCACCGCTGTAGAGGTGCTGCCGGATTCTTTTACATCACACTCCCTGATGTCATAAGAAGCGCCACTCAAAGCAGCATCCTCATCCCACAGCATGCCCGGCCGTATTTCATTGCCAACTTGCACCCATTTAGGTGTAATCCCCTCCGATTTCAATGCACTGAGCACATCACGAGTATGTTCGGAAACAGCATTCTTCAATTCTGCCAAATTCAGGCCTTTCCAAGCAGCCGGTTTATGCTGCTGTCCGGGATCTGCCCACCAGTCGCTATAATGAAAATCTATCATCACATCCATTCCAAGTTCTTTGGCGCGTCGAGCTTTTACCAGCATATCCGCTTTGTTGCACCAGTTATCATGCTTTTGAGGATCAACCCACACACGCAGACGCACTGCATTCAGCCCCAGTTCTTTCATCAAGGCTGTACATTCACGTTGCTCGCCAAGCGCATTATAAAACTTATGCCCTTTGGCTTCCAATTCCGTTACCCAACTGATATCCGCGCCTTTTGCAAATACTACGGAAGGCGCAGGAAGCGAGTCTGGACAAGATTTTGTGTCATTGTCGGATTTTCCCCCACCACAGGCAAGGCAAAAAACAACAAATAACATTAAAAGCACAAATACATTCATGTTTCTCATAATTCAACTAATTAGACCATTTATAGGGAACAAATATAAAAAAATAGAACACAAAGAAGCTGCAATGATTTTACTTTAACTTTGTCAAACAGTATGCAATCGTTTGCATTATTTCATAATTCAATAACACTCAACCTATAAGAATGTATCAATCCAATCTACTATTTTTGCATACGGAATTGTTAAAGCCTACTTGTTTTTCTTGTCAGGCATTTCTATTTCTGTTACCTTTGGCTGAAAAACAAATCATTACTAATGGATAAACCGCAAATAACCATCAAGGATATTGCCAGGGCATTAAATGTCTCTCCCTCCACTGTGTCGAGAGCGCTCAAGGACAATCCGGACATCAGCCGGGAGACACGTAACCTTGTTCATGCTTACGCGCGCGAACATAATTATAAGCCCAATGTGCTTGCCGTCAACCTCCGTTCGAGCCGAAGCAACACGATTGGTGTGATTGTACCTCAACTGGTGCATCATTTCTTTTCGTGCGTATTGAGCGGCATTGAAATGGCAGCCGCCGAAGCCGGTTACAACATAATCGTGGCACAGAGTAACGAATCGTATGAACAGGAAGTGAAAATCGTCCAATCCTTTCTCGCCGCCCGCGTCTGCGGTGTCATCGCATCGCTTGCCAAGAATACGGAACAATACAATCATTATCAGGAATTGTTAGACAACAATATTCCGGTCGTCTTCTACGACCGCATCTGTACAGGACTGAAAACGGAGCGAGTGGTGGTAGATGACTATGCCGGATCGTTTGCCGCTGTGGAGTACATGATTCAGACAGGATGCAAGCGCATCTTCTTTTACGGAGCCGATCCACATCTTGAAATCACCAAAAACCGACGCAACGGATATCTGGACGCCATGAAGAAATACAAGATTCCCGTAAACGACAGCATGATCAAACTATGCGATAACCGCGAACGCGCCATTGCCATAACGCCCGATTTATTGGAAAGCGACAATCGTCCCGACGGCTTCTTTGCGATTAATGACGAAACGGCGGCAGGTATCTTGTACGCCTGCAAGCTGGTGGGGCTCAAAGTGCCGGACGAGGTCTCCATTTGCGGTTTCACCGACGGAGCCATTGCCCAAAGCACCGACCCGAAGCTGACAACAGTGGAACAGCATGGAGAGGAAGTGGGGAAAAACGCCTTCAGCATCCTTACGGACAAGTTAGAAGGAAACGAAGAAAAAAGTACAAACAGAATTGTACGGACCAATCTGGTGGTAAGAGGAACAACGAAATAACAAGTCATTAAAAACTAATATCATAAAAACAAAAGAGCAATGAAAGTAAAACCCGATTTAAGTTTCTGGAAACTGTGGAACATCAGCTTCGGTTTTTTTGGCGTGCAAATCGCATATGCTTTGCAAAGCGCAAATATCAGCCGCATTTTTTCCACATTAGGAGCTGATCCGCACAGCTTAAGTTATTTTTGGATATTACCGCCGTTGGCAGGCATCATAGTACAACCCATTGTCGGAGCTGCCAGCGACAAAACGTGGACACGATTCGGACGTCGTATTCCTTATTTATTCATAGGCTCGCTGGTCGCAGTGCTCGTGATGTGCCTGCTGCCCAATGCCGGCAGTTTCGGCATGGTGGTGAGTACGGCAATGATTTTCGGGCTGGTATCGCTAATGTTTTTAGACACCTCTATCAACATGGCGATGCAACCTTTCAAAATGATGGTGGGCGATATGGTGAACGAGAAACAAAAAGGACTTGCCTATTCGATTCAAAGTTTCCTGTGCAACGCCGGCAGCCTGGTGGGCTACCTGTTTCCCTTCATATTTGCATGGGTAGGCATCAGCAATACTGCGCCGCAAGGGGTCATTCCCGATTCCGTCATCTATTCGTTCTACATCGGAGCAGCCATTCTGATATTCTGCGTTATTTACACCACAGTCAAAGTCAAAGAGATGCCGCCTGCCGAATATGCCGAATATCATGGCATTACGGAAGAGCAGGAACACGAGAAAGTCAGTATGCTGAAACTGTTGATAAAAGCACCGAAAGCCTTTTGGACAGTGGGACTGGTACAGTTTTTCTGTTGGTTTGCCTTTATGTTTATGTGGACATATACCAACGGCAGCATAGCTGCAAATGTTTTTGACGCTCCCACAGTAGAGCATACGGTGAATGGAGTCAACAAAATAGTCCTCGACACCAAAAGCCTGCAATATCAGGAAGCTGCCAACTGGGTAGGCGTGCTGTTTGCCGTACAAGCTATCGGCTCCGTACTTTGGGCGGTATGTATCCCTATGTTCAAAGACCGCCGCTTTATCTATGCGCTGAGCCTCGTCTTGGGCGGTATCGGATTTATATCCACTTATTTCGTGCACAGCCAATACGTACTATTCATATCCTTCTTGCTGATAGGCTGTGCATGGGCTGCTATGCTGGCATTACCTTTCACCATTCTCACCAATGCCTTGTCCGGCGGGCACATGGGACTGTTCAACGGAACAATCTGCATACCGCAAATCGTAGCCGCAGCGTTGGGAGGAAGTATTTTGGCATTGTTCACGCCGAAAGGGATGCTTCCACCCGAAATAAACATGCTGGTAATGGCGGGCGTGATGCTCATAATTGGAGCCGCCTGCGTATATCTGATAAAAGAAACCAAAGGAGAAAGGCCGTAAAGAGCCTCTATTCTTCCTCACCGACAAACTCCCCATTCGTCACCGATGAACTCCTCGTTCCTCACCGACGAACGGGGAGTTTCTTTTTCCGTATCTTGTTTATTTATTCTTTTATTTGTTTATCTTTACACCGATAACACAAAAGAATACTGCCATGAAGAAATTCCTTAAAACTGACGAATGGAACATTATAGAAGACAGCTTTCAAGCCGACCGCATGCGATGGTCGGAAAGCATATTCAGCCTTGGGAACGGCCGTTTCGGACAACGGGGATATTTTGAAGAGCCATATAGCAGCGACAGCTATCGCGGCACATTCGTGGCAGGCATAACTTTTTTAGACAAGACCCGCGTGAACTGGTGGAAAAACGGTTTTCCACAATTTTACACGCGTATTCCCAATGCTCCGGAATGGAGCCGCATCAGCCTGCGCCTCATCGACGAAGAATTGGACTTGGCCCAATGGGACGTGGACAGCTTTAACAGGCGTCTCGACATGAAGGCGGGCATCTCCTACCGCGATGTAGAGGTGACCTCTCCACGCGGCAACAAGCTCCGCTTGCACGTAGAACATATTGCCGATATGGCCCGTCCCAACCTCTGCCTTATCAAATACAGTGTTACCTCCCTTAACTATGCAGGGAAAGTTTCCCTCGTACCGACTTTCGACGGAGACATTGCGCAGCATACCGAGCATCCGGATGAAAAGATATGGAATATCCTTCGATCCGGCACTACCAGTGATTGTGCCTATCTGTGGACACAGACCAGGCGGGAAGACGCACAGACATGCTATGCCATGACCTACCGGTTCTTCAAGAACAATAAAGAGACATTTGCCAACCCCATACGCATAGAAAAAGAGAAACAAACCGGATTCAGCGTAGGCATCGAGGTGAAACCGGGCGATACCGCAACGCTCATCAAATATATCGGCATCACGTCGTCCCTTTATTATGAACGGCAGGACCTGATAGAGGAATCCATATCGGAAGCGCGCAAAGCCAAAAGCTTGGGCTGGGACATTCTGGAAGAGGAGCACCGGAAAGCCTGGCAGAAAATATGGGATGAAACGGATGTCACAATAGAAGGAGATCCGGAAGCCCAGCAAGGCATACGTTATAATATCTACCAGCTTTATCAGACCTACCGGGGCGATGACCCGCGCCTGAATATCGGTCCCAAAGGTTTCACAGGAGAGAAGTATGGCGGCAACACCTATTGGAATACCGAATTATGCTGTGTGCCTTTCTTCCTCCTGTCCACTCCGAAGAAAATTGCCGAAAACCTGCTGATGTACCGTTACAAGCAACTTCCCAAAGCCATTGAAAACGCCAGAAAGTTAGGGTTCGGCAACGGCGCCGCCCTTTTTCCGCAAGTCACCGGCAATGGAGAAGAATGCCATAGCGAATGGGAAATCACATTTGAAGAAATCCACCGGAACAATATAATTGTCTATGCCATTCTTCAACACGCCACCCTCACAGGTACATTGGACTACATTGCCCGTTACGGACTGGAAGTGATGATAGCCGTCAGCCGTTTTTGGAGTCAACGGGTATCTTTCTCGCAGCCCAAACAGAAGTACGTCATCCTCGGAGTCACCGGACCCAATGAATACGAGAACAACGTAGACAACAACTGGTACACCAACTACTCCTGCATGCGCTGTCTCAAAACCACTCTCAGCTTTCTTGAAATCATAGCGCGGCAATATCCCGACGAGTATGCCCGCGTGCGTCGCATTACCAATCTGAATTATGCGGAAGAGAGTGAGCGCTGGCGGGATATTATCGAACGGATATATTTGCCGGAAGACCCGGAACGCGGTATTTTCATTCAAAACGACGGCTACATGGACAAAGTCCTGCAAAGCACCGATGCCATTCCCGACAACGAGCGCCCTATTAACCAGTATTGGTCATGGGACCGCATCTTGCGCTCCTGCTACATCAAGCAAAGTGATGTTCTGCTTGGCCTATACCTATACTACTTCAACTTCGACACAGAAACCATTCGCCGTAACTTTGAGTTCTACGAGCCGATGACTGTCCATGAGTCTTCCCTTTCCCCACATATCCATTCCATTCTTGCCGCACGCATTGGAAAAGTGGAGAAAGCCTACCAATTGTTCATGCACGCCACCCGTCTCGACCTTGACGACTACAACAACGAAGGCGAACAAGGACTCCATATCACCAGCATGCCGGGCAGTTGGCTTGCGATTGTACGTGGATTTGCCGGATTGCAGATAGTGAATGACATGCTTAAGATAGAGCCCGTCCTACCGGAGAAATGGAACAGTTATTCCTTCAAAGTGAATTACTCAGGCAGCACCCTGCACATACAAGTAAGTAAAGAAATAAAAATCGGCCTGACGGCCGGAAACAAACTGAACATACAGGTATATCAAAACGTTTATGAATTAAAACAAGAGGGGAGTCTGACCATTCCCCTGAAAGACTCGTTTTAATCAGAAACAAATGAAAAAAATGTACCTGTTCGCCCTGGCGATGACATTTCTCATCACGTCCTGCGGGCAAAAAAAGGGGGAAGATACTGCCCTCGTGCGACCTGTGAAAACCGCTACCGTCAGTTCACAGTCAGTGATCCTTAAAGACTTCTCCGGCATGGTGGAAGCAGTGGAATATGTGAAGCTGGCTTTTAGGGTCAGTGGACAGATCATCAACCTTCCGGTTGTGGAAGGACAAAGGGTCAAGAAAGGGCAGCTCATTGCCGCTATCGACCCGCGTGACATTTCCTTGCAATATGCCGCCGACAAGGCTGCCTATGAAACTGCCGCCGCGCAGGTTGAGCGCAACAAACGGTTACTGGGACGTCAGGCCATCTCCCTGCAAGAATATGAAATCAGTGTAGCCAATTATCAGAAAGCAAAATCCGCTTACGAGCTATCCACCAACAATATGCGGGATACGAAACTGCTGGCTCCTTTCGACGGTTCTATCGAAACACGTCTGGTAGAGAACTATCAGCGCGTCAATTCGGGAGAGGGGATCGTACGGCTGGTCAATACTCGGAAACTGCGTATCAAATTTACCGTACCCGACGATTACCTTTACCTGCTTCGTGCCAAAGACGCTACATTCAAAGTAGAATTCGACACTTACAAGGGTACGGTATTCAATGCCAGACTGGAAGAGTATCTTGACATATCAACCGACGGTACAGGTATTCCGGTAACAATCATCATCGACGATGCCGCTTTTGACCGCACCATATATGATGTGAAGCCGGGATTCACCTGTAACATCCGCCTGGCATCGGATATTGCTCCTTTCATAGAAGAAAAACTGATGAATGTGCCGCTAAGCGCCGTATTCGGTGACAGCGAAAACAAGAACACCTATGTATGGATAGTGAAAGACAACAAAGTGAACCGTCGCGAAGTAACCGTATATTCACCTACCGGAGAGGCTAATCTTCTCATATCCAAAGGTCTGAAACCAGGTGAAACCGTTGTCACAGCCGGAGTGTACCAATTGGTGGAAGGACAGAGAATAAAAGAGGTAAAATGACAGAGATATGAACTTAGCTAAATATTCATTAGACAACACCAAGATTGTTTACTTCTTTCTCGCAGTGTTGCTCATCGGCGGTGTATTCTCATTCGGCCGTTTGGGAAAGAAAGAAGATGCGCCCTTCGTCATTAAGACGGCGGTCATCATGACACGTTATCCCGGAGCCGAACCGGCTGAAGTGGAACGGCTCATTACCGAGCCCATCTCCCGCGAGATACAAAGCATGAGTGGGGTGTACAAAATAAAGTCCGAATCCATGTACGGACTTTCCAAAATCACGTTTGAGCTGCAACCATCGCTCTCCGCTGCATCTATCCCGCAAAAATGGGATGAGCTGCGCCGTAAGGTTCTCAACATACAGCCCCAACTTCCGGCAGGAGCTTCCGCACCGACAGTATCGGACGACTTCGGCGATGTATTCGGGATTTATTACGGTCTGGTTGGCGACGATGGTTTCTCTTACGAAGAGATGCGCAACTGGGCCGAACGTATCAAAACCCAAGTCATCACTGCCGACGGTGTTATGAAAGTAGCCCTTTTCGGCACACAGACGGAAGTAATCAATATCTTTATCTCCGTAAACAAACTGGCTGGAATGGGCATCGACCCCAAACAACTGGCAAGCCTGCTGCAATCGCAAAACCAGATTATCAATACCGGTGAAATCAGTGCAGGCGAACAGCAGCTACGCGTTGTTGCCAACGGCACTTATACCACCGTCAACGACATCCGCAGCCAGATAATCACTACTCCCGGCGGCCAAGTCAAGCTGGGCGATATAGCGATTGTAGAAAAAGGTTATATGGATCCTCCCGGCACTATCATGCACGTAAACGGGAAGCGCGCTATCGGCATCGGTATCTCCACCGATCCCCAAAAGGATGTGGTGAAAACCGGCGAACTGGTAGATAAAAGGCTCGCCGAGCTGCTGCCTCTTATCCCCGTAGGACTGGAGCTGGAAAGCCTCTATCCTGAAAACGTCATTGCCAAAGAAGCCAACAACGGTTTCATTATCAACCTGATAGAGTCTATCCTGATCGTAATCGTCATCATCATGCTGGTAATGGGTCTGCGCGCCGGCGTATTAATCGGTTCTTCACTGATATTTTCCATTGGCGGCACACTGCTCATCATGTCGTTTCTGGGCGTAGGACTGAACCGCACTTCCCTTGCAGGTTTCATCATAGCTATGGGCATGCTGGTGGACAACGCCATTGTGGTGACAGACAATGCACAAATCGCCATAGCACGCGGTGTGAACAGGCGAAAAGCACTGATAGACGGTGCCACCGGGCCGCAGTGGGGATTGCTGGGAGCAACTTTCATAGCCATCTGTTCTTTCCTTCCGCTTTATCTTGCACCGTCTTCCGTAGCCGAAATCGTAAAGCCGTTATTCATTGTATTGGCTATCTCACTGGGATTAAGCTGGGTACTGGCATTGACGCAAACCACGACATTCGGCAATTTCATACTGAAAGCCCAAGCAGGCAACAACGGTAAAGATCCGTACGACAAGCCCTTCTACCATAAGTTTGCATCTATCCTCAGCATACTGATACGCAGGAAAGCGTTGACATTGGGAAGCATGGTCGTCCTGTTCGTCCTCTCTCTCGTTGTAATGGGACTGATGCCGCAAAACTTCTTTCCTTCGCTGGACAAACCCTACTTCCGCGCCGATGTGTTCTACCCCGACGGATACAGCATCCGAGACGTAGAGAAAGAGATGAAGAAAGTGGAGGCCCACCTGCTGGAACAGCCGGAAGTGAAACGGGTGTCAGTTACCTTCGGCAGCACCCCGTTGCGCTACTATCTGGCATCTACTTCCGTTGGGCCCAAACCCAACTTTGCCAATCTGCTGGTGGAGGTGACAGACAGCAAGTACACCAAAGAATATGAAGAGCATCTGGACAGCTATATGAAAGAGAACTACCCCAATGCCATTACCCGCACCACGCTGTTCAAACTCTCGCCTGCCGTAGACGCCGCTATCGAAATAGGTTTTATCGGCAATAACACAGACACTTTGGTAGCGCTGACCAACAAGGTTCTGGAAATAATGCACCGCGACAACGATCTTATCAATGTGCGTAACTCCTGGGGCAACAAAGTTCCCATATGGAAACCGATATACAGCCAAGAGCGTGCGCAACCGTTAGGCGTATCCCGCCAGAGCATGGCGCAGAGCATACAAATAGGAACCAGCGGAATGACCTTAGGGGAATACCGCCAAGGCGACCAGGTGCTTACTATCCTACTGAAAGATAATGCAATCGACTCATTCCGCATCAACGACCTCCGCACGTTGCCGGTGTTCGGGACTACGCGTGAAACGACAACGCTGGAGCAGGTAGTCAGCGATTTCGACTATCAGTATAAGTTCTCCAACGTAAAGGACTACAACCGGCAAATGGTTATGATGGCGCAAGCCGATCCCCGTCGGGGCGTAAATTCCATTGCTGCCTTTAACCGCGTATGGAAACAGGTGCAAAAGGAGATAGATGTACCCGAAGGATACACCATGAAGTACTTCGGCGAGCAGGAAAGCCAAGCAGAATCCAATGCGGCATTGGCAGCCAATATGCCGCTGACGTTCTTCCTTATGTTCGTTACCCTGCTGTTCCTGTTCAAGAGCTATCGCAAACCTATCGTCATCCTGCTGATGCTCCCTCTCATCTTTATCGGCATCGTACTGGGCCTGTTGCTATTGGGCAAGACATTCGACTTCTTCGCTATCTTGGGATTACTGGGGCTGATTGGGATGAACATCAAAAACGCCATTGTCCTCGTAGATCAGATTGATGCGGAGACAGCCATGGGGAAAACGCCGCGCGAAGCGGTTATCAGTGCAACGACCA
>OKSX01000724.1_pt1 | contig 20222 bp, 21 predicted proteins | sample 1606391 | NCBI WGS metagenome assembly OKSX01 (sample SAMEA3879578, study PRJEB24766) | human gut metagenome | biome: human-associated habitat; feature: feces | place: USA | collected 1985/1987
TTTCCTTGATTTCATCCATATCAATATCAGAACTCTTACCTGACTGTCCACACTCCGGATATGTCAGGGCTGCCTGTGTGGTGGTGGTACACCCGTGAGTCATTGAAATAGAATTTTCAAGTTAATTTGTAATTAAAACCATGACTTCATAATAGCAAAATAACCTTAAAAATTTATGGAAAAATTATAATATTACAAATGATACCTCATTAATATTCAACTTTTGCTATCATTTACTATATCGTATAGTAGGGAAAAAATATCTTCCAATCTCATCTCCTCAAATTCAGCATACTCACCTAATGGTGCCACTTCCGAAGAAAAACTTGTAAATAATGCATTTAATAGTTTCTCTTTCAATTTATCATAACCAATTTTATATGATTTCTGAAATATTTTTTCTTCTAAGTAAAATCTTTGATATAAAGCAAATGCACTTATGAAAATATCTCTCAGCTTAATCTTTGTAAGCTTATCATCAATATTTTCAATTTCGGTACAAAAATATGATGTTTCATAAATCTGTGTATGTATTAATGCCTTTCCAAATTCAGCTATAAAATCTACCATATTATCCTTTGTAATATTATCATCAAATAAACGATAATGACTTTGTCGAAAAAATACTGCCTTTATATCAGCTATAAAACTACTATTATTATTTTCGCAACCTTCAATTAAACTACATTTATTTAACTTTTCAATAAAATCATACCTAAACCAATACATATTGCCGAAGTTGAAAAATAAATTTGATAAATCTCCGTATTGTTTTTTTAACATACTGTATTGCTTATAATTAAGCGGAATTGCTGTCTGTCTATGAGGCTCATGAAGATTTAAATGTAAATATTCAGCCCCTTCATGCGGAAAATCAATTCTTAAACAGTAACGGTCACTATTTTCTAATGCAAAAAATATTTTCATTCCTGTTGTTTTTCTAATCCCCTGTCTTATGACTCCAGCAGAAATTGCGGAATCTATTTCAATTTTTTCAATCCTTGAATCAGCTAACATTTCCTTAAAAATAAGCAATATGCTTTTAGCAATCTTACTTACGTAAACTGGATATAACTTTGAACTTTCCATAAGTAATAGTATAGCTTGAATTTGCATGAATGAAATTCCTGTCACTAGTATTTCTCTATCTATTTTTCTATTTAACTCAATTAGTTCCGATTCCAATAGCGTCGTTTGTCCTAGTATTTCCATGTATTGTTGCTTAAGTATCTCTGTCTTGTACATCCCGCCTATATATTCTGTAAGCATTGGACTAGGCATATAATTAGTATTGAAATCTAACTTATAAGAGCTTTCAAAATCAAAGTCCATTATTAACGAAGACATAAATGTATTTATCATACTTGCCATTAAACTCATATTTTGTAGCTTTTCAATTTCATACAAATCTTCCTCCTGCAAATCTGTTTTTATAACAAATAAAAGCATATAAATTGTACATAAATATGATGCTTTTCTAGAAGTAAAGATCTTTTCATCTGGCAAACAGCCATCCATAAAATTTGTCTTCCAAATTTCCAAATTTGACATATTATCATATTGTCCATCAAAAATCTCATCAATATATGAACCATTTTCTATAAAATATCTCAGATACTTTTTCATATCTTCATCTTTCAATTTGACTGGTGCAATATCATATTTATATAAAAGAGCCATCAATGATTCTGTAAACCTATCTGAAAAAAACATTTTATACATACCTCATCTAGCCTCCTTTTAATATCATAAATAATTTAGCATTTATATTATTCTATCATAAAAAGGCATAATGTATAAACATGTTTCTATACATTACACCTTTGTAGCTTTAATATAATGACAATCTTAATACAACTAATTCATAAATTATCTATATATTGGCAAACATTTTTACGTGAATAGGCTTTTCAAAATGAACTCGTTTTACTTTACAAGTTCCTTTCAATCTACTCGTGTAGAGTTTAGCATCATCATACAAAAGTTGAAATTCACCAATAAGAGTAGGGTTCGACACCCAGACGAAACTGTCAAAATATTTTTTGACAGACTGAAGTATCTTCATGTACTCAGGATCTGAAAAAATATCAGGCTCCTTTGCAATCTTCTCTTTTGCCAAGAAAAATGCCTCAAAAATATTTCCTGCATTCATAATTTTGTACCTCCATCCTACTGCATCACTCACAGAAATTTGTCAAATTCTGTGGTAGCGGATTTTCCTTGTTAAAATGCCATAAAACAAAGCCTTTTCAGACATTTGTTTCACAGGCATCTGCTTTTACATCAAAGATACAATAAGATTGAGCATCGGGAAGTCAGCCTTAGTTTCCCGATGCATCTATAACTACCCATAAGCTGTTGAGAAATGCAAATATTAGCTTTAACTACATAACTGGGAATGCATGATATATTTGACTGGGAAATCACAAGAAATATTTAGATACAAAGATACCAGCGTCAAGACATACTTGCTCGACAAAATATAATATTATGTTTTTCAGATAATATTATGCCTATGAGATTTCACATGGAATTAACTATCTTTATTATTTCTTAGATTACTTACAGATAATATTCACTTGCGAAGCTCAACTATTCTCTACTCATATCATCATAGCAGAAATTTATACAAACCATAAAATATTCAATTTCATAAGCTAAGTCATATTTTAAATAAGCTATGACTGAATTTAATTTAGACAAAACAAAAATCAAAATTAGAATAAGAAAAAACAAAAAATACTGTATATGAACAAACAAGACACTTCTCAAATCAAACAAGGCACATATTATCACAAATCTCTTCTTAATTTATGAAAGGTTAATATTTTAAAAAAAGGGAGCTACCGCAATGGTAACTACCCGACACATTAATAATCAATATCTTTGTTGTAATCTATTATATCAAGTATATCTTCTGAAGGAATATCGTATTGTGTTTCACCTAGAAATCCAATTTCATATTCCTTTCTCTGAAAATACAATCCAGCATAATATGATATAAAGCTAAATACAACATCATCTTTACGATAATCTGAAATTCTCAAATAGGGGATTTTAAATTTTACTACAAAGCTTTTGCCACTATTTTTTAATAGGCTGTACAGTTCTTTGCAATCATTCTGCAATGCAATTTTAGCCATTTCTCCACCTATATTTTCGCAGTAAATATCATAACCTGCACCTCCACCTTCAGTTTCCAACATAGATAAATTAGAGTAAAAGCACAAGTGAGGTTTACATCCAACATCTAAATATCTGTCTTTGTAAGTGTTCCATAAATACTTAAGAGCCATTTCTATCTTTTCTTTAGATATTCCCAAACTCTTATATACATCTATAATATTAGATTTATATTTGCTCCATTCATTCGTACTTAAACCATATTCCTTAACTCTATCTTTTGAAATCATCTTAGTAGAGTGGAAACATACTATTTCATATTTTTCTAAAATATCTGTTAGCTGAGAATATAATTGCGTATTCTCGAGATTTTTATAAACTTTGCCAATAATACTTTGCATTACGTTCTCATCAGATGCATAGCTATCTTTCAAACTATCAATAACATCCTCAGGCAGTAAAGAAAATGCCTCATATATTTTATCCTTAACTTCTACTGGTATTGTACTAACATCAGATACATCAATCAGCATTTAATCACACCCTTAAAAGAAATTATTCAAATTTACCCACCTTGAATCTTCTATATTTTTAGTGTACTCAGTGTTATTAAGATACAGTTCTCCATTCATAGGGCGAACAAATCCCCAGTTTATTTTATTCTTCTCTGCATAATCCTTGAATGCATAGAATTTACTGAGAACCTTAATATCAATATTTTGGTCTTGCTTACCCTTTTGTCCACCTTTAGTCTCAATAATCCAAACTGTTCCATCATTGAGTTTGACTACATAGTCTGGATAAAACAAGCTCTGAGAATTGCCTAGTGTTCCCTGATAAACAACTGATAGATAATCTATTCCTTTGTCACCATTTTTATAGAACCACTCAACATCACTACTCCGCTCGCAATGTTTTTCAAAATCAATCTCAGGGTCAGACTTACGACAATTAGATGTTACAAACGCAGATGAGTACCCCTCATATGGGCTATGCTGATATAACTCAACATCCTTAGCTGCAGTATCATAAGGATACAACTCCTCAACCGGCAAATGAAATTCAGCTTCTTTTACCTGTCTTATACGTCCCTGTCCAGAAATAGAACCTATCAGTTTTCTCAATACATCTTTGATTTCATGCTCATTATTTATAATAAAAGCATAATACTCACGCATATTCAATCTAAGAAGCTTATCCCTATTTTTATATTTAAAACAGAACAGTCTATCCATGATTGCTCTCATAGTTTCATAAGGAATACCCAATATTGTTTTGAAGTCATTTATTACATGTCTCAGAACAAATCCATGCTCAGTTGTACTAACTGGAGTAACAGTATCCAAAGATGCCTTCATATCAAGCATCTCTTTTGCATAAGTAACTACCCCTGCTACGATTTCATCATACAAATCCTCACCAAATTTGAAACCTTTACTGGTAAACTTCTGCTTATTAAGCTCTCTATCACCAGTCAAATTAAATTCTTCAACAAAAGCATTTCGCACCTGATTATAAACTGTAGCAAAGTCTACTGTATCACCATCTTCATCCTTCAACTCTTTTGGCAAAGTAAAATCTTTGTACTGTTCCTTAAGGAACAATCTGCTTGGTATATAGGCTTTATCCAACCCTCTCATAAGCTGTGTTTGATATTCCTTATCAAATGTATATATGTAGCACATATCCAGAACTGGATTATTATAATGATGACCCTCGGGCATTCGTCTAATCCTGCCTATGGTCTGTATTTGAAAAGCTTCATTACTATGTTCACGCAACTTAACTAATATTTTAGCTCGCTTACAGTTCCAGCCTGTATTTATTGCCTGCTTAATAAACAAAAATGCAAGGTCACTATCATTTTCCACCAAATTATCGGGGATGTCTGCTTTATCTCCAGATAACCATGCTGCTACCATACCATTCTCACGAGTATATTGCAATTTTGCAAGTTTCTCTTCAACAGCTTTTATCTTATCAGGCTCTCCATTTGGGAACTGAATTAACACTAATGGATTTATTCTTTTTCCCAAGTCCTTATATGCTTTTTGAATTTCTTTACGCTTCGCATCTGCAAGCTCAAGTAAAATAGCATCATCCTGAGCAGAGTTCATTACTACCCCTTCATTTACAGAAATAGCCTCAGTAATAAGTCCTTCTCCAATTACAGCTTCTTCATCTACTTCTTTATACTCCACATCTGTACTTGTAACAGTTGTAGCTGATACTCTTACAGTATGTATTGCATCAAAATATCTCAGCAAATCATTAGCCTTAGCCGTATTATTTGAATGTTCCTCATCCACAATTATAAGAAACTCTATACCAGAATTATGAGCTATTTTGATTTTATCGTATAAATTATCCTTTTCATTTTCTGTGATTGCCTTATTGTCCTTCTTCGTTACCTTATCCCAATTTATGAAGCTTGTACTACCAGCCTCAAAGCCACTTGTCAAAGCATCATTCAAATCAAAGGATTGTCTCGATGGTAAAAAGTAATCAAAACTACCCCTCGACTGTTCCTCAAGGTCACCTTTACCTGGGCATAACCATACAACTGCAATATTTCTTTTAACCGCTAACAGTCTATCAATATACTTAATGAGAATAACTGTCTTCCCTGATCCAGTCGGTGCATTCAACACAATAGTTTTCTTAGATGCTGGGTCAAGTGTTTTTTCAAATAACCAGTCAACTGCTTCATCCTGAAAATCATATTTTTTCATCATCATAACTCTCCAACCTCCCTTAGCTCTTCTTCAAAGTAATAGTCAGGTATCGTTATGACCTCTACACCTGAAAGCAAATTTTGCTGGCTCTTGTTTAAGAATACTGCACTACTAATATATACAGCTTTACAGTTTTTTACTAACTCTGCATTTTTCTCAAGATTTTCAGCATCTTCATCATTTAATATCAGCAGATATTTTCCATCTTCTAAAGAGATACCCCTCTCAAGCTGTATCATTTCTTTAATATGTTTTTCAAGCTCCTCACCTACAGAGTAAAAATCATCATCTTTTGATTTTGGAATCATTTCTGTTTTAAAATATCGGAGATTAAAAGGTTCACCTTTAACTGCTATTTCCTTACTATCAGTAGCAATAACCTTAACAACTCCATCTGCTAAAATAGTTTCCACTTTTTCATGTTTTTCCTTGTTGTTTTCCTCTATTTCTTTTGCCTTTTCAAGATATTCAAATACATCATCTATATTGGATATTGTAAGTTTCTTCTCATATAGAAGTTCTTCATTTTTAGATTTTCTTATATATCCTTTGCTGGTTGCTAATAATCTTTTGTAGGCTACATTCTCACATATTCCATTTTGATTATTAGTGCATAAAATAAAATGTCTATTACCATTGGTTTCCACATTAAGATTTACAACTGCTTGTCCAGTTGTTGCACTTCCTGCAAAAAAATCCAATATAAGAGAATTATTATTTGTAACTCTTCGAAGAATATCTGTAATTAGTGCTAATGGTTTAGGATATGAAAAAGCCTTTGAGCCTAATATTTCCTTTATTTGGTCATTACCTTTTGTAGTATAATATGCCTTATTAGTCCATATTGTCGGAATCGTTGCACCTGCTGTCTTATAATTAAGAACCTCTAATGTCGGGCAGTCCACTCTTGGCTTGTATGTTTCAAATTCTCCACTTTCAATTTTAGAAATAATACCCCCAGACAAATATTGAATTGTATACTTATTTTCTGTATTAGTTGAGTTAATGGGAACAACTTTTATATATCCTTTCTCCCAATCGCTCATCATTCTACTACCAATCAATCTCCATACACAAGGGTCACCTTTTGCTGTAACAGGATAAATAGCTACAGCACCTGCTGGAGCAACATTATAATCAAATGTATAATCTGCCAAATCTCCGACATATGTTCCATTTGCAACTTTATCCGCCAATGACTCTCCATACCCTTTAATATTGCCTTGACTATCTACAAAAATAGGATAAGTCTGGTTAGGTCTCTGAACTTGATTAAATGTAGCTAAGTTCATACCATGATAAGGAGAACTATATGTTGTCTTAGCTGCATCTATTTCAACTGGCTCAAAATCCAATGGTGTTACAAACACTAAGTGTTCTTGTGAAAAATTAAATCCTCCATTTGGTTTTCCTCCAGATGTCTGTACTGTTACACACACAACCTGTCTGTTACTGAAAATCTCTTGACATAAAAGCATAAGGTTATTCACTTCTTGATATCCAATGCTGATTACTACGACACCTGATTTTGATAATAGGTTCCTAGCTATTGTCAATCTTTCTGATATAAAGCTTAACCACTTACTATGTTTAAAATTATCATCACCTTTTATATAATCATCATCATAAATAAAATCCTTGTTTACAGTATTATAAGGTGGATCTATGTAGATACAATCAATCTTACCTGCATGAGTTTTCTCAAGTAGCTTCAAACTATGCAGATTATCCCCCTCAAGTAAGAAATTACAAGAATCATCTACCCCTGATAAGATGGCTCTATCCTCGACTTCTGTGAAAACTGGCACATTAGTCTTGATATCTTCATCTACCTGCTCAATATGTTTTTCCCATACTAAGCCATACTTCTTTTCAACTAACTCATTTTCTATTTCATTTATAGCAATAACTGTCTTTTCATCATCACTACTTGATTTTATCTGTTCCAAAAAATCAAGCATTCTTTGACGTTTCTGCTGACTTAAATTTTGCATTTACCTATCTCCTTCATCTCAAGATATACAGAAATTATTATACCATATAACATCTAAAAAAGGAATGACTAACTACCCCTGCTTAACCCAAAAGAGGTATCTATATTGCAAGATACCTCTCAAATGATTATCAGCCTAACTCTGACGCTTAACCATCACCAAGTTTTGTAATTATAAATCTATCGTTTCCCAGCCACAATCACAATTATAACAAAACCAATCCTCCATTTTTCCTTCAGCCTTTTTGTAAGCTAACTCATCAACGGAACTATATTCACTAAGTGAAAAATTACATGAGTAACAGTCAGAATTTATATGTTCAAAAGCCTCTAAAATCTTTTCATAATCTCTGTATAAATAATCGTATACCCTCATTACTTCAACTGCTATATCGTCATCATAATATATAACATCACCTGTGACTGCCTTATATGCAAAATAGATATCAAAATCATGTTTGCTAAACCCAGCAGTATCTTCGCTATTTAACACCCTATAGATGTCTTTATAAGTTAAGGCTTCATCAGCTGTCTGTTCAATATCTATAACCATTCCCTCTGTGGTACACTTGAAAATAGCATCCTCTAAGTTACTGAGTATAGAATCATAAAAATACTCGTAGAACTGTGACTCTTTCTCCCCCCATATATCTTCCCATGCAGACATCTCCATAGCAGAAGTGGCAGCTTGAACAGTGACTACCCCTGATACATTATTTTCTACATAACCTACATACTCAACTCCACGATTTTTAAGTTCCTGCTTGATAGCGTCCCTATTTGCTTTCAAGATTTCTAACTCATCCAAGTCAAAATCTAAACAAATCTCCAACCCTTCATCAGAAGTAATCTCATTTACTATCTCCTGAATTCTTATATAGGTATACATCTGTTCTCCAGAAACTATCGATAACAGCTTGTCATATACAAAATCGGCATCTGCACCATTCTGCTTACCAAGCTCAATCTCCTTTTTAATAGTCATGAATGCATAAGAATCATCTATATTTACTATACCAGTCAACAACTCCTGCAAACTAATCCCATCCTCTCTTGCATAATCAAGAAACTCCTGTACTTTTTTGTCCATATTAGAACCCTCCTAAAAAAATAATATTTTGTGCTTTAAAAAAAGCCACTCAAAATACAGGAACTCAGTTGTTGACTCATTTGTATATAGATCTCGTAAGTTAAAAGCTGACTCTCTTTAAATAAAAGAAAAAGAAGTTGCACAAGACAACTCCTCAATACTAAATGGAACACCGCTATAAAATACTTGATAACTACCGCCTCGCTACGAACTGTCCATAGCAAGAATACTGGCAACTACAGAGGTTATACCAAACTGCTAGTATAACTGCACTGACTGATAAGGATAGTAATATATTCCCCATGTGAGTAGAAAGATACTTAAGCTCTAATCCTACTAATACTATAATACTTTACTATTATAGTGAATGAACTCTGAACTTAATCTACCACCATGAAATTAAAATACTTGTAAAAATTACAACTCACTAAAATATTTAATACTAAGTAGTGAAATCAAACTAACGAATATGTAAAAGAACTCCATGCCGGAATAAAATATTCAATTTTCACAAGAAAAACTCCTACAAAATGATTGCACCAGTAGATGAAGTATATGATATGCCTGAATTTTCTCCTGCTTCATCTGCAACCTCCTCAGCATCATCGCCTTCTGTGTCCATATTTTCAGTATCCACAGCTTCTTCCGTAAGCTCATTTATAAAACTAGGGTGCTTTTCAGCAATAGTGTTTAACAACATTTTTCAAGTCCTCCTTTCAAAAAAATCCCAACAATTCAGGGTTGTGTGTGATGTTAGCTCTAGCCTTATTTTCTGTAAAGATTGTCTTGAAATTCTTCTTAGAAAGTTTCATAAACTATACAGTTATTCGCCTAACTACGAAAAAAGGCAAAAAATTAGAGCCAGCCTTTCGACTGACTCTGCTCTACCCCAAGCACATTACAATTTATTTTGATAATTCTCTAATTGGTGGAAAATACCAACTACATTTACAACATCATCTCTCACATCAAAAATGATAATATAATTCATCTGTGGCACAACTGCCTCCCGATACCCTTTCTTTGCCAGATATGCATCTCTACACTCTGAAAACTGAAAAGGATTGACCTCCAACCTGTCATAGATAACATCAATACTATCTAACAGATGCTCCGCTGCCTGTTCATTCTTTAAGCGATAAATCAAATGATACACAAGATTATCAAGCAATTCATCGGCATGCTCTGTAACATTTAATTTATAAGCCATACTTTGCCCTCGTTTCTCTAAGTGCTGTTCTGGCATCCTTTACCTGTCCTGCCTCTATCTGCTTTTCAGATATCTCTATATCTCTGTACATGGCGATCTGTCTCATGGTTGACTCATAAATCTCCATGCTCATAATTACCATATCGCCATAGCCATTTTTTGTAACATAAATTGGCTCCTCTGTCTTATGGCACATATCAGATATCTCCGATGTATTCTTCAAGTCTTTAATTGGAATTATTTGTGGCATAATATACACCTCCTTGTTTATGGTCTAATTATACCATAATTATGTCCTTTTTCAACTTCTTTTATTCATAAAAATCATACTAAAAGCAAGATACCCCATGAGCTTTTGAGAATAATTTCTTGACCTGAAAACCACACCAAAATACTAAGACAATCACATATTTCACAGTCTCCTGAAAATACCTGCCATTCGACAACTACATACAAAAACCACAGGCAATCAACAGTTGAGGTTTTTAAAATGCTTTCTATGTTGAGTACCTACAAGAAATATTCATCAGCAGATAATAATCTTGAAGTTTTATATACTGCGTATGGGCAAATCATGACCACCAGCTCAGCTGGTGGTTTGCTCTGCGGCTATAAGCCTGTGGTACTAGCCGGCTCTAAAGAGCCATTGAAGATTCGCCACGTGCATAGCTATCACAGGCAAGTCCTAAAGGGCTTTAGCTTATGCCTTATTTACCGGCTCACCCGTAAACGGGTCGATGTATTCCTTCAGTGACATCTGATCATATTCCAGATCTTCCTGCATCTGATTTTTTACATACTCTTCAATTTTCTTTGCATTCTTACCCACTGTATCGACATAATATCCTCTGCACCAGGAATGTCTATTGCCATACTTATACTTCAAATTTGCATGTCTATCGAATATCATCAAAGAACTCTTTCTTTTCATATCCAATTATTTCCGATACACTGTACTTCGGTGGTATACTCACAAACATATGAACATGATCTGGCATACACTCTGCTGCTATTATTTCTACACCTTTTCTTTTACATAATTCACTCAATATGTGACCTATATCTGCTCTTATTTGCTTGTATATAACCTTTCTTCTGAACTTTGGTGCAAATACTATATGATATTTGCATGTCCATTTTGTGTGTGATAAACTGTTGTTATCCATTCGGACACCTCCTTGTTGTATTGAATTTGGTTGTCGAACCTTAAACTCATTATAACATGGAGGTTTTTTCTTGAAGCTAAAGCTTTCTGGGAACACACCTGCATAGCAGGTGGTTTATTTTTATTGCCGATACAAAAGAAAAAGACCTCATAGAACGGTTTTTCCGCTCTACAAGGTCTTTATTTTCTCGTTATTTTATTCATTCCATAGGCTAAAGATTTTTGCTCCTTGAGGACAAAGGGCGTTGCCTTAGGATAAGGAGAATTTGACCTTGCAAGGGTATTATACCGTTGATTTACTATTTTGTCAGCTCTATGCTGTTATCAATAATAATTGCTATATTTTCTTCTTATAATCAAACTCAACTACATGTGATTGGTTTTGATTGCATTCCCAAAAATACATTTTCTTATAATTGGAGTAATTTAAAAACATTTCTCCTATTGGCTGCGTCTCACAGTATGGACACTTTTTCCCTTTTATTCTATAGATTACTCCATCTATATTTTTGTAGCACTTTCCCGTTGTTCTTATATCTTTTTGTACTAACTCATCTGACTTTTGAAAAAAAGCAAGGAATTTGTCTAGCCACTCAATCTTAGATTCTAATTCTACAAAAGCACCTTTTGTCATCAAAGGTAACATGTTTATGATATCATAAACACATATAATCAATAAACCTATTCCAAACACAAAAAAAATGGCCATAGTAAACAGCAAAAATATTTTTGTACTGCTCTGTATTTTTTCAAGCATCTCTTTTGTTAGTACATTATAAAGTATTGATGCAACTGCTAATAATACGCAGGCTACTATTCCTTCATATGCTTTACTTTTCAAAATTTCTTTAACTGAAGTTCTTTCCTTTTCAATTATAGTGTCTCGTATACTATATGTTGATTCACAAGCTTTTTGTGATGAGTTTCGTGTGCCTTGCTGAATTTGTATATTTTTAACATCTCCATAAAAATTATTAGCATTAATAGTATTTCGAATTATTGCCCTAACAAATTTAACTGTTTCATCACAATATTCCATGTCTTCACATTCATCTCGTAATCTTATAAGTACATCTTCATATCCACAAATTTCATCATTATATTTCACATTACTATATACATCTTCTAAATCCTTATGTTCTCTTGCGCAACTATTAAATAATCCTTCTAAACGCATACACATGCTTTCATCAACCATATCATTCTGAATTGTTTCTATAGCTTCACTCAAAACATTAACCGCTTCTACACAAAAACGAAGGTGTAACTCAAAAAAATCAGCAATATTCTGCTTTTTTATATATGCGTTTCCCATAATATTTTTTAATTCTTCGATAATACTATTATAATTATGGATATGTTTGTGGTATTTTTCTATTATCTCTTCTGCAGAATACTGATTAGTAACTTCTCCCATTTTTTATTCCTTCATTCATAATCAAAATTTTTCTTATGTTTTTCTACTTATCTTGTAATGAATCTACGTTTCCCTGTTGCATTTGCACATCTGTTGCTGTTCCCCAAAAATTTGTTATATAATTTGTTATTTCTGTTTTTTCTTGCGCAATCTTTTTTTCTACTTCTGAAAATGAATAATCTCTCCCAACTATTCCACTTTCTTCTAACGTCAAAGCCCAATCTAAAATATTATTTTTCACTCTACTTAAAATAGAATATTTGATTTTTTCCAAATTCTAATCTAAATTGAGTATTAAATCCACAACACTTTGCTACATACTTATTCCTCTCAGCAGGTAAATTCATCACTAACATTGAGCTTTCAGCATTTTGGTATAAATCATATAGCTCTGAAACTGAATTTGGCAATTTTGTTTTCGTAAAAGCGCTTTCAGCTACTGCAGAATCCATCACAACCGGAATCCATCCCCTTACAGGATTTAATGCTTTCAATTGTCCCTGTATCATTCTATATTCAGGGACCTCTTTTTTCCCATATCCTTCTTGCTCACACTGTATCCATTCTTGAAATTCTGGCAGCTTCAATTTACGTGCAATAACGTACGATTTTCTTAATAAAGATTCTATATCTGCTTTTTTATCCATAGCTTCTTTTTGTAGTTCAAAAACAATACCATTCATAATTCATTCCTCTTATATAAAAAGTAATTTTATTCCTTCTACAATCCCTGTCGCAATTAGACTTCCAGTCACACCAATAGATAAATTTTTCAAATCCGTTAAAAGCATTTTCACTTTACTAGGATTTTCTTTCTTTTGGACTAAAGCATCAATTTCTGTTATTTTTTGTCTAACTTCCATTGCTTTATCCCCAAACTCATCTTCTAACAAAGAATCATACTTCTTTATTTTTGTAACGAACTCCGAAACCCTATCAAAATCTAATGTTTCTACAGCAGTAACCGTTTGTGTTTGTATCGAATTAACATTTCCTTGCTGAAGTTGTATATTACTTACATTACCATAAAAATTATTTGTATTACTGCTCATACATACCTCCTGATACTTTTTTTCTTTATCCTGAAAATAATCTATACCTACCATTGTTAAATAAATATCCAACCTGCCGCTAATATACATTGAACTAGCATTCGTAATACAACCACACATTTTCAAATCATCTAATATTGCTTTAGCATTAAATTTAACATTAGGTATTTCCATAAATTCATCTATGCCACAACTTATAGCATCTTGACCTAACTTTCCTCTTTTTCCCAAAAGTATCTCCAAAAATTTTTCACTATCTTTTCTCAACACAAACGCTCCTATCTAAATTCATTAAGTTTTCGTTTTGTTTTTCTTCTATTTACCATTTCTATTAGTATAAACTTATTATAACATAGAACTTTCTATAGAAAAGTTTATTCTCAAAATTTAGATTTTATCGGAGCATATTTTTATTGCATAGATGCCATATTATATCCTTTTGTCTGTAACCCAATTTCGACTAATATCCAGAAAGAGGAAATGCAACATCAAATGCCTCCTTCATTTCTGCAACATTATGATATCTTTTATCTAAATCTGATGAAATACCCTTTAATACAAAATCCTTTATATTTTGATTTTTAATCTTTTCCAAATTATATCTGCCTGTCATCACATAATAGATAAGTCTTGTAAGTGCAAAAGTTTCATACTCCATATTGTAGTTTCCAAACCCTACAATTTGAAGGTTACTATCATTTAGTGAACCCTTTATTTCACTACCGAAACTTGTCAAATCACTTTGTTTCATCTTAACTAAACCAAAATCAGAAATTTTTACTATCGTCAAATCATTTTCGTAGTGTTGTAACAGTACATTTGTAAAACTAATATCTCTATGTAGATACCCTTTTGAATGAATATAAGAGAATCCTCTGAAAATCTGCATTGCAATTCCTCGTCTTCTCTTTATTGTTAATGTGCTATTATTTCTTTCTATGAACTTTTTCAATGTCTCATCTGCATATTCCATATAATATTCGTTTTTTTGTCATCATATCTATAAACCTCTAACACATATGGCGATTTCAATTCATTCATCACATCAAATTCCCTTTTAAATCTCTCCAGCTCTTTATCATCAAGGTCATTTTTTGCCCTTTTCAACACAAAATATTTATTATAAAATTCATCCCTATATCTGAAAACTTTTGCATAAGAGCCCTCTCCTATCATTCTAAGAGTAAAATTATAATCCTTAGTTATCGAAGGAACAGATATTATTTCAGACATAAAAAATATAGGTTCATATTCTATCACCTTAAATTCTGGCAAATCATTGGGTATTGCACTTCCACCACTTTCTTGTAAAAAATCCTTGCAGAATTTCAACATTTCAACATACTTTTCATCCAACCTAAATGCTAAATGCGTGGGTTTCAATACATATTCCATATCTTCATACAATTTAATCATTTTTAACAATTCTCTGCTTTCAAAAGCATTATAATGTCCATTGTTCTTCTTTTTGGCTTGCATAAAACTAAGCAAACCATTAATACTTTGATGCATAACCGCAAAGAGATGTTTTAAATAAGTGTTGCTTATATTTTTATATAGTTCCTCTGTTCTTAATACACCTTCCACTTGATTTTCTTCATATTTAGTTCTTAAGAAATAATCAATATCCATAGAGATTTCCTCCCACACTCTTTCTAGCTCATTAAATATTTATCGAAAAAATCTTGGCTCTCTAACAACCCTTCATACAAGGCTGCTCGCCAATTATTTTTAGTCACTCTCCTGCGTTCTTCAATTCTGCATATCAAATCCTCTCTAACTAATTCCTCTCCACCTCTTTTATACAACCCTTTTGCCGTATATCCATATTCAGAAAATTCCTCTCCACAATGAGCGACATACAACTTGTTCAATTGCAATTTTTTCAAATGATTTTTTGCTCTCTCATACTTTTCTTGTTCCCATGTATTTGGTTTCTCTACGTAAAAGCTAAATATTATTTCCTCATCAAATACTATTTTTACTTTTAACCAAACTTCATCATTAAAATCATCATAATATGGATGTATAAATTCATTGTTCCTCGTTTCACTAATCTCCGATTTTTTCTTTTTATTACAGTCTGCGCAGCATGCAATAAGATTCACCGGAGTCACTGCATATGTTGGATATTTTGTTTTTGGCAGATAATGGTCTAATGTACTCACTGTTCCCACACCACAAAATGGACATTTGCTATATTTAGGAATAGACTTTATTTTGTCATAATACTTTCTACCACCATCTGCCACAAATTTATTATCATACAACCAAACCATATCATCTTTAGTTGCTCCACCCTCAACTATAGTATGTGTTTCTAATGTTCCCAATTGCCCCTTTTCTGCAAGTTCATTATATTTTTCACTTTTTAATACAATAGTGGGTTGGCTTGCATTGATATGTGTTAAAATAGGTTGTTTTGTAAGATTCGCTATACAATCTGTAATTATAGATTCCACATCTATATCAGGTTTTTCTAATTTAATCATCTACATCTTCCTCTAACTGTTCTTTTTCATACATAAGAGAACGTAAAATTGCCTTACCTTCATTTCCTAATTTTCCATGAAAATAATTCATTGCTCTTTTAAAGTTTGTATATTTTTCTACAGAATTTTGAATCATTGTATGAAATCCTGAATTAGTAACTTCATACCCGAAAATTTCACTAGTAAGTACTCCCAAATTTTCACCAAATGTTTCTATTTCTGGTCTTTCTGCAATTAATTCTTCTCCTACTCTTCTTAATATCCAAACACAATCTTTAGGTACTTCTTGCACTATAACTGGTGAATGTGTAGCAATGACCCCTACTCCATTTCGATATGTAAGCAGACTCGACAATGCTCTAATTAATGCTGATACAAGCGGTGGATGTAAATGTTCTTCTGGTTCATCCATGATTACCAGTGTTTTTTCTTCTACTAGTTCAATCAACCTTACAATAATTAATAAAATGACCTTGTGTCCAGAACTTAGAGTTTTGAATCTTGGAATTATTTTTTCTATAAATGACTCTTTTAATATTCTTTTTCTATCTGCCCCAAGGCTCTCCGTACTGCATTCCGAAGGCAATTCATTTACGTTATCCTCACATTCTTCAGACCACTTTTTTATATTCAAATCAATAAAGGTATTGTCAGATTCCAAAATATCTATTATTTGTTTCCAAAGTTTCTTTTTATTTCCTTTTGATATTTCAAACAAGCTTCCTGCAAAATCTTTTGCTAGCATATCAATATTTTTAATTCCATCTTTAGTTGCCAATCCAATATATGAATATTGTACAATATCATCCTCTATATCAAAAAATCCGTCAAACGCACTAAATGAAACATAAACTATATTTGCAAATCCCCCTCCTCCCCAAGTTTTAAATTCCCCACGATTTTCTCCTGTTTCTTCTAATGCACTTATCATGTCCTTCAATAAAGTTGTTTTACCAACTCCATTCTTTCCGATTAACACATGTATATTGGATGGCGGCATTTTTTCATGTTCCACTTCAAATTCCAATTCAGTTACATTTTCATCAAAAACATCCACTTCACCATCTGGAAAGTAGCTAAATTTATATGGTGTTAACCATGCTCCTCCCATTGTCATTCTATGAAGCTGATTTTTTATAACTCTAGAAGTATAATCTCTCATTAATGATGTTTGAACAACATCCAAGTTTTTTACTTTATCAAATAGTTCCAAATCAAATGCAATATCATTTAATGCAGAAAATATCTCTTCTCTTTGCTTATCCTCTGGAAAATTAGATTTTATTGAATCATAATAATCTTCACATGCTCCCAATGAAAAAAAATCTTTCGAGAGTGTGCTAAATTTTTCTGGCAGACGAGGGCTCCTTCCCTGTCCTTTTTGTCCAATTTTTACGCCTGACATTTTATGTTTAATCCCATTTTTATCAATATATCGTACCTTAAATAATGTTGAATATGTAAACCAATCATCCCAATTATTCAGAATCAAATATATAGTATCTTTGTTTTTGCAATCATTTACTGAAGATACAACTTCAAAATTCATTTTCTTCTCCCTTGTTAATCAATCATAAACAACTATTGCGTATACTCATTATAGCATAGATACATTTGTAATGAAATTTCTTATAATAGCCTAATGCTCATAATTTTATTCCAATAACGCCTTATAAATTTCTCCATTATATTAGCATCGGAAATCGGGAAACCCTTTCCCGATTTCCAATCCCCCTCAATGCCAGTATTTATCCATTGTTGATGGCTTTTTGCCTCATAAAAAAAGTGGTCTAAAATCATATATATAAGATACCTTTAAATAAATTACGCTTCTAAGAAAGAAAAGGATATTGCTTCACATATATATAACAAATTGCCATCAAAAAATTTCTTAGCAAACTATTGCTACTATGCATATATCCTCTTCCACACTTCTCTTTTTAGGAGCAATTTTTATTTTTAAAACTTAGGCTCAATCTCTACGGCATGGACTTCTTTATCAACATAATGAGTGATAATTTCTATCAGCTTGTCGAAATCACACATTCCATCTCTAATGTCATTATGATGTCTAAGCTCATCAATTGCTTCGGTCAACGTTTTTCCAACTATATTCTTTCCTAGTTATAGTATTTACAGCTTTCACCTGACTTGGAAATGGCTCATAGCTTTTAAATTTCCACACCTTTTCCTTGACCTCATATATTGCGGTGTTTGGCTTAGCATCTATAATTACAATCACCCACATGATTGCATTATATAGCTGTTTTGCAATTGGATTCCACTTCACTTCTTTGGATTCATTACCTCCAGAGGTCTTACTGCCTTTCTTCCCTGTTCCTCCCTCTCCATGCAAAGGATTAAACAATGGCAGTCCCTCATGATTTATTTTCTTAAGGAAATCTCTAGCTGCGGTCATCCCACATTGGATTATCTCTTTCTTGCCATTTGCCTTGTTTGTGGCTTCAAAAATATAATAATCATTTTCAATGGTCTGACCTGCATCACTATGTTTTGTCTGACCATTTAGCAGTTGAATGTGTGCTACCGGCACAACATTATAATTATCTACGATATATTGTCTTCTTTCTTCACTTCTACACTCCATAAATATCTTCTCCTTCCTGGTATCTTATTGTATATGTCTTTCTATAATAAAATGGCTGCTCCATGTGAAATTAAATACCTGCTTCTAAGAAAGAAATGGTTAAGTCTCTTATTGTGGTATAGGCTGTCACCATAAACAAATTTTTTTACTGGTGTTATGCCATCTCCATATGTACAGCCTTCATTTTCTCTCTTAGAAGCAAATTTCTATTTTTAATTGTTATATTTTTATATGGTGCTCTTTTAAATGGAGAGCACCAAGAACCATGTTATATGTCGCGGTCCATGAAATAACTATGCATTGCATCGAAGGTATCTGTTAAGCCATCATTTAACTGCATATGTGTATCCTCATCAAAAGGATTTTCTAAGTAAAATTCAACATACGCTCTGATTCCGACATATACTATCTCCAAGCATATCTACAAGATTATCACAATCCTTTACATCCTCTGTATAGAAATATAACAACATATTTCCGATAATTTCCGGCATACTGCTGTCTACCATTATCAGATTTCTCTTGAATCCGTCATTACATTGATGTTGGACACAGGAGAGAGTTTTTGGACGGGCAAATGCTAATCGACATGACTCCACAAGTTGATTATTCGAATATTGCTTCTTCTGGTGAAATCTCTATCAGTATGAGAATGGCGGAGATTGCTCTTATTGTATTTTCATATCTCAATTTTTAAAAGGGACAGGAACGGTTCTTTTTTCCAGAAATGGACACAATTCTGGTTTTTTGTCTTTCTGATACTTTCCACATCTATAAAGTCTACAGTAAACCATAAATTTATGAAAGTGACACCATTGGTGTTTCTTCACTATTTTCCACCAATTTCTGGTGTATTCCCTACATATGATATTTTAAATGCAGTCCTCTGATTGCAAAATATTCTCTCATGGTCGAAATCTGCAAAAGCATATTCTATGATGGTCTTTTTTCGTGTGTTGTTATTGTAATCTGAAATTGCAAAATCACTAATACGCAAAACTGGTTCAATTTCATAAATATTTGTCGGTTTTTGACTATGGGATATTTGGAATACTTTTTGAAAATAAAAAGAATTGTGATAATAGAAAATACCTATGACACTTCTGTTCAGTATCCTTAAATATCTGTGGTACTACAAAAACAGGTATCATATAGGTATCACGATAAAAGAAAAAGCCCCATAAATGGCTTGTTTACACCATTTATGAAGCTCTGTTTACTACTCAAACTCGCAAAATTTGGTTTAATTCTGGTTGTTTTAATGCAATTATCTATACTGTCTTGTATTGACAACCAGCATCTTTTCCACTCATTATTCTTCGTTTCACACATTTTTA
>OKSX01000728.1_pt1 | contig 20135 bp, 19 predicted proteins | sample 1606391 | NCBI WGS metagenome assembly OKSX01 (sample SAMEA3879578, study PRJEB24766) | human gut metagenome | biome: human-associated habitat; feature: feces | place: USA | collected 1985/1987
TCTTTGGGAAATCCGAAGAAAGAAGCTGTGAAATCGCTGCTGTTGCCATTGATGCGGATAATCGTTCCCGGCAAGAGCACGATTTGAGTGTTTTCTACTATTTCATAGTCTTTCAGGTCGATTGTGACGTGTGCCCATCCGCTTCTGCAAAAATAGATGGCACCCCCTTCCAGTTTCCACAGGCGTTGCATAATTGGAGACAGGTTTTCGTCCATTCCGGCAACGAACGGTTCATGAAGTATGGCTAGGCTAGAGTTTTTTGATTCCATTGTTGTTCTTATTTTGGGTACAAAAATAGGACTTTTTCACTAAATATCGGTTTTAATGTTCCTAAAATGAACAAAACTGAAGATACTAAGTCCAGTTTCCTATGAAGAAAACAGTCTACCTTTGCCGCGTTCAAAAATAGTTAAATAGGTAACAGAAAATGAGTAAAAAGGTATGTAAAGTGAAGCAAGGGCTATTGTTGCTCTGCTGTATGGTAGCTGCTACGGGCTGTAAACAAGCTCCTCCGGCACAAATGGAAACAGAATACGAAGTGATGACCGTTTCTCCGGCCGACCGGATGATTTCAAGCGCCTACTCGGCGACCATCCGCGGACGTCAGGATATTGATATTTACCCCCAGGTAAGTGGTACGCTGACTAAAGTCTGTGTAACGGAAGGGCAGCGTGTAAAGAACGGACAGACATTGTTCATCATCGACCAAGTGCCGTATGAAGCTGCTTTGCAGACGGCAGTGGCAAACGTTGAATCGGCCAAAGCCTCTCTGGCTACAGCGCAACTGACGTATGACAGTAAAGAGGAACTGTATAAAGAGAACGTAATTTCCTCTTTCGATTTGAGTACGGCAAAAAACTCCCTGTTGGCTGCCAAAGCACAGTTGGCACAGGCCAAGGCGCAGGAAGTGAGTGCCCGCAATAATCTTTCTTATACGGTTGTGAAAAGTCCGGCCGACGGAGTGGTAGGCACGTTGCCTTACCGTGTAGGAGCTTTGGTTAGTTCCGCTCTTGCCCAGCCGTTGACTACCGTTTCCGACAATTCGGATATGTACGTCTACTTCTCCATGACGGAAAACCAATTACTGGGACTGATCCGCCAATACGGTTCTAAAGAGGAAGCATTGAAAAATATGCCTGCTATCGACCTGCAACTGAACGATAAGTCAGCCTACTCCGAACGGGGACAGATTGAATCTATCAGCGGAGTGATCGACCGTTCGACGGGTACGGTCAGCCTGCGTGCAGTTTTCCCGAACAAGGAAGGATTGCTGCATAGCGGTGGTGCGGGTAATGTGATTGTTCCTGTTCAAAAAACAGCTGCGCTGACCATTCCACAGGCTGCCACTTTCGAAATACAAGATAAGAGATATGTCTATAAGGTAGTGGACGGCAAGGCTCAATCCAGCCAGGTACAAGTGACCCGTGTCAATGGCGGTCGGGAATTTATTGTAGATGAAGGATTGGCACCGGGAGATGTGATCGTGGCAGAAGGAGTAGGTTTGCTTCGTGAAGGCACTCCGGTCAAGGCAAAGGCTGCTCAAACTCCAGTGGCAGGAGTGACAAATGCTAATCAATCCTCATCAACAGAGACAACAACGAAGTCTCCGGCAACTACTACTGAAAATTAAACCAAGGAGGAATCATTCATGAATTTAAGAACCTTTATAGAACGCCCCGTATTATCGGCAGTCATCTCTATCACGATTGTCGTAGTGGGTATCATCGGGCTGTTCAGCTTGCCCGTTGAGCAGTATCCCGATATTGCTCCGCCTACCATTATGGTGAGTACCACCTATTATGGCGCCAGTGCGGAAACATTGCAGAAGAGTGTTATTGCGCCTTTGGAAGAGGCGATTAACGGAGTGGAAGACATGACCTACATGACTTCCTCCGCCACCAATTCCGGTTCGGTGAGCATCACCGTCTATTTTAAGCAGGGCACAGACCCCGATATGGCGGCTGTCAACGTGCAGAACCGTGTATCACGTGCTACGGGACAGCTTCCGGCGGAGGTAACCCAGGTCGGTGTGACCACTTCCAAGCGTCAGACGAGTATTCTGCAGATGTTCTCATTGTATAGTCCGGACGACAGTTACGACGAGAACTTCCTGTCCAACTATATCAGCATCAACCTGAAACCGCAGATTCTTCGTATCTCCGGTGTGGGCGACCTGATGATTATGGGCGGTGAATATAGTATGCGTGTATGGATGAAACCGGACGTGATGGCGCAGTACAAACTGATTCCGTCCGATATCACCGGTGTGCTTGCCGAGCAGAATATCGAATCGGCTACCGGTTCGTTCGGTGAAAATTCCGATGAGACTTATCAGTATACGATGAAGTACACCGGACGTCTCATTACTCCCGAAGAATTCGGGGATATCGTCATCCGTTCCACCGACAATGGCGAAGTCTTGAAACTGAAAGACGTTGCCGATATCCAACTGGGACAGGACAGCTACGCTTACCACGGTGGTATGGACGGTCATCCGGGTGTATCCTGTATGGTGTTCCAGACGGCAGGTTCCAATGCGACCGAAGTAAACCAGAATATCGACAAACTCCTCGAAGAGGCAAGCAAAGACCTTCCGAAAGGCGTGGAACTGACGCAGATGATGAGCTCCAACGACTTCCTGTTCGCTTCCATTCATGAGGTGGTGAAAACGTTGATCGAGGCTATCATCCTGGTTATCCTTGTGGTGTACGTCTTCTTGCAGGACTTCCGTTCTACATTGATTCCGCTGGTCGGAATTGTGGTTTCCCTGGTGGGTACGTTTGCTTTCATGGCGATAGCCGGATTCAGTATCAACCTGCTGACCCTGTTTGCGCTAGTGCTCGTTATCGGTACGGTGGTGGATGATGCCATTATTGTCGTCGAGGCGGTGCAGGCGCAGGTCGTCATATATGGCAAGTATCGACGCTATGAAAGGTATCAGTAATGCCGTTATCACCTCTTCGCTGGTGTTTATGGCGGTGTTCATTCCGGTGTCCTTCATGGGCGGCACTTCCGGTACGTTCTATACCCAGTTCGGTTTGACGATGGCGGTTGCGGTAGGTATCTCCGCTATTAACGCGTTGACTTTGAGTCCGGCTTTGTGTGCATTGCTGCTGAAACCTTATATTAATGAAGACGGAACGCAGAAGAACAACTTTGCGGCACGCTTCCGTAAGGCTTTCAATTCGGCTTTCGATGTGATGGTGGATAAATATAAGACGATTGTATTGTTCTTTATCAAGCGCAGATGGTTGACATGGTCGTTGCTGGCTTGTTCCGTGGTATTGCTTGTGTTACTGATGAATAACACGAAGACCAGTCTGGTACCCGACGAAGATCAGGGTGTTATTTTCGTGAATGTAAGTACGGCGGCAGGCAGTTCGCTGACAACGACGGATAAGGTGATGGAACGTATCGAAAAACGCCTGATAGAAATACCTCAACTGAAACACGTGCAGAAAGTGGCCGGTTACGGATTGTTGGCAGGACAGGGTAGTTCGTTCGGTATGTTGATTCTCAAACTGAAACCGTGGGACGAACGTCCGGGTGATGAGGACAATGTGCAGTCGGTGATCGGTCAGGTATATGCGCGTACGGCTGATATCAAGGATGCCAGTGTGTTCGCCATCTCTCCGGGTATGATTCCGGGTTACGGTATGGGTAATGCGCTCGAACTCCACATGCAGGATAAGATGGGCGGTGATATGAACGAGTTCTTCACCACCACCCAGCAATACTTGGGAGCTTTGAACCAGCGGCCTGAAATATCGATGGCTTATTCGACGTTCGACGTTCGCTATCCGCAGTGGACGGTAGAGGTGGATGCAGCTAAATGTAAGCGTGCAGGTATCACGCCCGACGCTGTGTTGAGTACGCTGTCCGGTTATTACGGTGGGCAGTATGTGTCCAATTTCAACCGTTTCTCTAAAGTGTACCGTGTCATGATTCAGGCCGATCCGGTGTTCCGTTTGGACGAAACTTCCCTTGATAATGCTTTTGTGCGTATGTCGAATGGAGAGATGGCGCCATTGAGCCAGTTCGTTACGCTGACCCGTAGCTACGGTGCGGAATCGTTGAGCCGTTTCAATATGTATAACTCCATTGCGGTAAATGCGATGCCGGCCGACGGATATAGTACGGGAGACGCCATCAAGGCTGTGCAGGAAACTGCCGAACAGTCTCTTCCGAAAGGCTATGGCTATGATTACGGAGGTATCACCCGTGAGGAAAACCAGCAGAGCGGTACGACGATCATTATTTTCGGTATCTGCTTCCTGATGATTTACCTTATTTTGAGTGCGCTTTATGAGAGCTTCATTATTCCGTTCGCTGTGCTTTTGAGTGTGCCTTGCGGATTGATGGGTAGCTTCCTTTTCGCCTGGATGTTCGGACTGGAGAATAATATTTATGCTCAGGTGGCACTCGTGATGCTGATCGGCCTCTTGGGTAAGAATGCGATCCTGATTATCGAGGTGGCGAACCAGTGCCGCAAGGAAGGCGTCAGCATTATGGGAGCGGCCATCCAAGGGGCAACCAGCCGTTTGCGTCCGATTCTGATGACTTCTTTTGCTTTTATCAGCGGTTTGATCCCGTTGGCGGTAGCCAGTGGTGCTGGTGCTTTGGGCAATCGTTCCATCGGGACGGCGGCGGCCGGAGGTATGCTGATCGGTACGTTCGTGGGGATCTTCCTGATACCGGGGCTTTATGTGATATTTGAATCGTTGGCAACTTACTTAAAGGAAAAGAAACAAAAAGCAAATGAAGAAGAATATGAGTTTTAAGATAATTGCTACAGTTGGCTTGTGGGCCGCGATCGGCCTTACAGCTTGCAAGGCTCCGCAGCTCTCTCCGGATGGGGAACGTGCCGTACTGCCAGAAGGAGATGGGCATACCTATGACACTGCATTTGTAAAGCCGTTGGAGTGGAATGTGTTTTTCCAGGATTCCATCTTACAAGGATATGTGGAGGTCGCTTTGCAGAATAACTATTCGTTCAAGCAAAGCATGGAACGGGTGACAATGAGCCGGGCCAACCTGCAACGGGCAAAAGGCTTGCTATTGCCTGAAGTTAGCCTCGGCATCGGGACTTCGGTCAACCGTTTCGGCGAATATACGATGGACGGAGTGGGGAATAGCGAGACTAATGTTCCTTCCTTGGCGAAAGACAAACATATCCCGGACCCTTACCGTGATTTCGGACTTTTCCTGAATTTCCAGTGGGAAGCGGATATATGGGGGAAGCTGACACGTAAGAAACAGGCGGCTGTAGCTCGTTGGATGGCTTCGGTTGAGGCAATCCGTTTTGCGCAGTCGGTCCTGATATCCGAATTGGCTGTCCACTATTATGAACTGATCGGTTTGGATAAGCGTCGGGATGTCTTGGAAGAAGCCCATATCAGTTCCAAACGTTCGTATGAGCTAACTCGCCAGCTGAAGAAGGAGGGGGCCGAGACGCAGTTGGCTGTCGACCAGTTTCATGCCCGTATGCTACTGATAGAAAGCAAACTGTTGGAAAATGATCAATTGATCGGGGAGAAAGAGCGTGCGATAGCCTGCCTGTTAGGTGTCTTTCCGTTTGAAATCAGGCGTATGAGTTTTGAAGAGCTGCGTCAGATCCCTTTCCCGCTATCAGACGGTGTTCCGGCGAACATGCTGACCTTACGTCCCGACGTACGGGCCGCCGAGATGGAATTGCTGGCTTCAAAGGCGGATGTAATGGCGGCTAAAGCAGCCTTCTATCCTTCGTTGGTGTTGGGTGCGGGAGGCGGCTTCAATAGCTTTGATCTTGGCAAATGGTTCACAGCGCCTGCTTCGCTGGTTTACGATTTGGCAGCAGGAATTACTGCACCAGTCTTCCAGCGGAACCAGATTCGTTCGATGTGGAACGAGGCGCGTGCTTCGCAACGGATTGCCTTGTCGCAATATCACGAAACGGCCTTGAAGGCCTATACGGAAGTATTGGATTTGTATTGTGCCGGTCTAAACCAAGTGGAGCGTGTCCGCCTGAAAGAAGTGGAGACCGTAGCTCACCAACGTTCGGTCACCAATGCCAATGAACTTTTCAAATTGAATTATGTCGGCTTCCTCGAAGTGCTCTCTGCCAATGAACGTTATCTGGATAGCGAATTGGAACGTATCGACATCATCACCGATCTTTGCCGGAAAAAGATCCTTCTCTACCGGGCGTTGGGCGGTGGTTGCTAAAGCTTTTAGACGAAAAGACGGATGTAGAAGGTTTGCATCCGTCTTTTTGGTTATCATGGAATTTTTGTTTCATCCAGATGAAACTTTTTATACTTTTGCATCGTTCTTAAAAATTGAAATGAGAAATGGAACATGCTCCTAAGATTAACAAAGTAGAGGTCCGTACTTTGCAGATGGCGGACTACCGACAATTATCTCAATCTTTTACAAGAGTTTATTCAGACGGCTCGGATGTGTTTTGGACACGTGAGCAAATCAAGAAGTTAATCACTATTTTCCCGGAAGGGCAGGTGGTTACGGTCGTGGATGATAAGATCGTGGGGTGCGCCTTGTCTATCATTGTCGATTACGACAAGGTAAAGAACGACCATACTTACGCCTTTGTTACTGGAAACGAAACCTTTAATACGCATAATCCAAAAGGCAATATCCTGTATGGAATAGAGGTCTTTATCCATCCCGATTACCGGGGCCTGCGTTTGGCACGGCGTATGTATGATTATCGGAAGGAATTGTGTGAAAGCCTGAACTTGAAAGCGATTATGTTCGGCGGACGTATCCCGAATTATCATAAATATGCGGATACGATGCGCCCGAAGGAATATATTGATAAGGTCCGTAAAAGAGAAATTTATGATCCGGTGCTGACTTTTCAAATATCGAATGATTTCCATGTTCGTAAAGTGATGACGAATTATTTGCCGAACGATGAGGAATCCAAACATTATGCAACCCTGCTGCAATGGGACAATATCTATTACCAGCCGACTCCGGAAATCGTTTCGACCAAGACGACCGTCCGCGTCGGTCTTGTCCAGTGGCAGATGCGACCTTACAAGGGGCTCGATGACGTGTTCGAACAGGTGGAATTTTTCGTGGATGCCGTATCTGATTACAAGAGCGATTTCATACTTTTCCCCGAATACTTCAATGCCCCTCTGATGGCTAAGTTCAACCACATGAGCGAGTCGGAGGCGATCCGCGAGCTGGCGAAATATACGGACGAGATGCTGAACCGCTTCATCAACTTGGCGATCAGCTACAACATCAATATCATTACCGGGAGCATGCCGTTGATCAAAGACGACGGGTTGTACAACGTCGGTTTCCTTTGTCGCCGCGACGGTAGTTATGAGACGTACGAGAAAGTGCATATCACGCCCGATGAAGCGAAGAGCTGGGGACTTTCCGGCGGTAAGATGGTGCAGACTTTCGAAACGGACTGTGCCAAGATCGGTGTCCTGATCTGCTACGATGTCGAATTTCCGGAACTGTCGCGTATCATGGCGGACCAGGGGATGCAGATTCTGTTTGTGCCCTTCCTTACCGATACGCAGAACGCCTATTCGCGTGTCCGTGTTTGCGCGCAGGCACGTGCGATCGAAAACGAATGCTTTGTCGTCATAGCCGGTAGTGTCGGCAACTTGCCCCGTGTCCATAATATGGATATTCAGTATGCACAGTCAGGTGTCTTCACTCCGTGCGATTTTGCTTTTCCGACAGACGGTAAAAGAGCTGAGGCGACTCCGAATACGGAAATGATCCTGGTGTCGGATGTGGATCTCGATTTGCTGAACGAATTGCATACGTACGGAAGTGTCCGTAACTTGAAAGATCGCCGGCACGACCTGTATGAAGTGAAGATGAAGCGGAAGTAGCAGAAAGGTGGCGAATAGGTCCCTTGTTTTGTCATTTTGTTGTGATTTGTAAGACTTTTAAGATGTTTTATAAGTAGCACGCTTTTGATGGTGGGAGAAAAATGTTATATTTGTAGACAAATGACTTCAAAATAACATTCAATAATCCTTCCTCAAAAGTATTTGCTTATGATTAAAAGAAGATTACTTTCGTATGACATTTCGCAATTGACAAAAGCATTTAAAAAAGATTTTCCCCAACTGGTAACGATGGCGGAAGAAAGTGAGAGCGCAGCGCTTTTTAAAGAAGCCTTGCGCTCTTTTGTTTTTTCCCGCATCGACAGGACGGTTGGCGGGAGCAATATGGGAAATGCCGTGGCGAAGCGTATTCTTCTGTTGATCGAACATGACGGTATGATGGTCTCCGAGCTTTCGACAGGTGAGGAGATGCCGGTACGGACGATTACCTGCCTGTGGCAGTTCCTGGCCGGGAAGCTGGAGGAAGATGTTTCGCCGGACTTCTTTATCGACCTGTACCGGCAATTCGAATTGCTGGAGAAGCCGGAGGAAATCGTTCCGGACCGTTCGCTTGTCAAACGGCAGATGAACCGTTGGCCGACCGGACTGGACGAGGAGGTGATGGCGATCCGTCACTCCAACAAGGAGCGGATCATTGCCGGGTTGATACGTAAGATCGAACGGCGTCATGCCCCGACCTCTCGGTTCCAGTTTACGGAAGGGATGAGCTATGCCGAGAAATACGTCAAAGTGCAGGAATGGTGGAATACCGGCCGTTTCCATCTTGCGATGGCTTTCAAAAGCCCGACGGAACTGAACTATTTCCTTGGCGGTTCCCTGTCGGCTGGAACGATGGACCTGTTGGCACGTGCTCGTAAGAAAGGCATGCCGTTTTTTGTGACTCCTTATTACCTTTCCCTGCTGAACACGAATACAAGCGGATATGACGATGCAACTATCCGCTCTTATATCCTTTATTCGGAAGAGCTGGTCGATACATACGGCCGGATCAAGGCGTGGGAGAAAGAAGACATTGTCGTGTCCGGACAGCCAAATGCTGCAGGATGGTTGTTGCCGGAAGGACACAACATACACCGTCGTTATCCGGAAGTAGCGATCTTAATCCCCGATTCGATGGGGCGTGCTTGCGGTGGATTGTGCGCTTCTTGCCAGCGCATGTATGATTTCCAGAGCGAGCGCTTGAATTTTGATTTCGAATCTTTGAAACCAAAGGAAACATGGGATAAGAAACTGCGTCGGTTGATGCGCTATTTTGAAGAGGATGCGCAGCTTAGGGATATCTTGATTACTGGAGGCGACGCGTTGATGAGTCAGAACGCGACGCTCCGCAACATACTTGATGCCGTCTATAAGATGGCGGTCCGGAAACGAAAAGCCAACGAGAGTCGTCCCGAAGGGGAGAAGTACGCTGAGTTACAACGGGTCCGCTTGGGTTCTCGCCTGCTTGCCTACTTGCCTCTCAGAATCACGGACGAACTAGTCGGCATCTTGAGGAGTTTCAAAGATAAAGCCTCACGTGTCGGTGTTACGCAGTTTATTATCCAGACACATTTTCAATCCCCATTGGAGGTCACGCCGGAAGCAAAAAAGGCGATCGAGGCGATTCTCTCCGCCGGTTGGATCATCACTAACCAGTTGGTCTACACCGTTGCCGCTTCTCGGCGTGGACATACGGCAAAACTTCGTCAGACGTTGAATGCGATGGGGGTGGTGTGCTATTACACTTTTTCGGTTAAGGGTTTTCACGAGAACTATGCCGTGTTCGCTCCTAATAGCCGTTCTTTACAGGAACAGCAAGAAGAGAAAGTTTTCGGCCTTATCCCCAAAGAGAAGCAGAAGGAACTGTATCGGCTGATCCGCTATGAGCGACCCTTAGGAAAGAAATTGTCCGGTTTTTTGAAAGAGAACCGTCTTCTTTTTGCTGCCACCGATCGCAGTGTGTTGAATCTTCCAGCCATCGGCAAAAGCATGACTTTTCAGATGGTCGGTTTGACAACAGAGGGAAAGCGTATCCTGAAATTCGACCACGACACCGGACGCCGTCACAGCCCGATTATCGATCGGATAGGAGAAGTCTACATCGTCGAGAACAAGTCCGTCGCCGCCTACCTGCGCCAATTACAGGATATGGGTGAAGATGTGCGGGAGTATATCAGTATTTGGAATTATTCCGAGGGGGGGACTGAACCTCGTTTCAGTATTTACGAATACCCCGACTATCCATTTGATGTTACAGAAAAGATGACAAATCTTGAGCTATAAAACGAGTAATTATTATCTTTGTTCGTGCTAAACCAATATAAAATGATACAGAACGAAAGAGAAATACGACACGAGTATGTGTTACAGGCTGTTCGTCAGATGATGACAGCCGCTCGGACAGCTCCGAAAGGGAAAGGCATCGATATTATTGAAGTGGCGATGGTGACGGATGAAGATATCAAACGCCTTTCCGAAGAGCTTGTCATCATGTCCGGCGAAACCGGTTTAAAATTCTTTTTGCGTGATGCTGACAATATTCTTCAGGCTGAAGCTATCATGATTGCTGGTACACGCCAGCAGGTTCAGGGTTTGAATTGCGCGCACTGCGGGTTTCCGACTTGTGTGGAGAAGCCGGAAGCCGTCCCTTGTGCGATTAATTCGGTGGACTTGGGCATTGCGGTCGGTTCGGCTTGTGCCACGGCGGCCGATTTGCGCGTGGATACCCGTGTGATGTTCTCTGCCGGACTGGCTGCACAACGAATGAATTGGCTGAAGGATTGCAAGGCGGTATTCGCTATTCCGGTCAGCGCTTCTTCCAAGAATCCGTTCTTTGATAGGAAGCCTAAAGAAGAAAAGAAATAAGTGTATTGCCGAACCAGAAGTTGAGAAATGTAAAGCTGAACTTTAGGCTTCATTATCTTACTTAACGAATTAAATAACTTAGAATTGATATGGGATATTTTGTTGGAATTCCATTAGGTGGAGCTACCGAAAAAGATTATCAGGTGCGTTTTGGTAAGAATATGACCTTTCAGGTGGAAACGCGTGCTCCCCACCTGCCTGCAGAATGGGCTTTACAAAGCGGTGTACAACTTACATGGCCTCATGCAAATACCGATTGGGCTTATATGCTTGAGGAAGTACAGCAATGTTTTATTGCCATTGCTTCCGAAATAGCCAAGCGGGAGTTGCTGCTGATTGTAACTCCGGAACCTGAGGAAGTGAGAATGCAAATCTCCGCGGCAGTTAATATGGATAACGTACGTTTTCTGGAATGTGAAACGAATGATACTTGGGCGCGCGACCATGGAGCTATCACTATGGTAGATACAGAGGGGGCTTCTCTGCTTGATTTTACTTTTAATGGCTGGGGACTGAAATTTGCTTCGGATAAAGATAATCAAATTACACGTCGGGCTGTTGAAGCCGAAATCTTAAAAGGTCGATATATGAGCCGTTTAGGCTTTGTGCTGGAAGGCGGTTCCATTGAAAGTGACGGCTTGGGAACATTACTTACCACTTCGGAATGCCTGCTGTCGCCTAACCGTAACGGTCAGCTGAACAAGGTGGAGATTGAAGAGTATCTCCGATCGACATTTCATCTTGAACGGGTACTTTGGCTGGATTACGGATATTTGGCCGGAGATGATACGGACAGCCATATAGATACGCTTGCCCGTTTTTGTTCGCCGGATACGATTGCTTATGTGCAGTGCCGGGATGTGAATGACGAGCATTATGAGGAGTTGCACCGAATGGAAGAACAACTTAAAACGTTCCAAACACTCGCAGGAGAACCTTATAAACTGTTGGCACTGCCAATGGCCGATAAAATAGAAGTGGAAGGCGAAAGACTCCCGGCTACGTATGCTAATTTCTTGATAATGAATAATGCGGTGCTATATCCCACATATAACCAGCCGGAGAATGATATGCGCGCCCAAGAGGTGTTGCAAAAGGCATTTCCCGAACATGAAATTGTAGGCGTAGACTGTCGTGCTTTGATAAAACAACATGGCTCGCTGCACTGTGTCACGATGCAATATCCGATGGGGGTAATCAAATAGTAGGAAGATATGGGAGTTGTCAATTTCATTTTTTGTGGGATATTTATAACTATGTATACAGCAGGCTGGTTCTTTCCTAAGTTTCGGCAGTATATTAAAAAGAATATATGGTTGGATAATCTTCCGGGAGTATTGGAACTTATCTTTCTTCTAAATTTCTCCGAATATCTTTTTGTAGAGCAATGGAATTGGGAATATGGTGAAATACTCTCTTGGGTTATTTCAATTCTTATCAGTTTGGCAACTTATTATTGGTGGGATAGATTAGACCGAAGAACAATAAAAAAACATTCAAAAGAAATATAGATTATGAGAAAAATAAAAGTCGGTATTATCCAGCAGGCTAATGTCGCGGATATGCGTACCAACCTGATGAATCTGGCCAAGAGCATCGAAGCGTGTGCCGCTCATGGTGCACAATTGGTAGTGTTGCAGGAACTGCATAACTCACTCTATTTTTGCCAGACGGAGAATACCCAACTGTTTGATTTGGCGGAACCTATTCCCGGACCGTCAACCGGTTTCTATTCAGAGTTGGCAGCTGCCAACAACATTGTATTGGTAACCTCGTTATTTGAAAAACGTGCTCCGGGTTTGTATCATAATACAGCAGTTGTTTTTGAACGTGATGGTAGCATTGCCGGGAAATACCGCAAAATGCATATACCTGACGATCCGGCGTATTATGAGAAATTTTATTTCACTCCCGGAGATTTGGGATTTGAACCCATACAGACTTCTCTTGGAAAGCTGGGAGTGTTGGTATGTTGGGATCAATGGTATCCTGAGGCTGCGCGTCTAATGGCATTGAAAGGTGCCGAATTGTTGATTTATCCTACGGCTATCGGTTGGGAAAGCAGTGATACGGATGATGAAAAGTCTCGCCAATTGAATGCTTGGATAATCTCACAACGCGGACATGCCGTAGCCAACGGACTTCCTGTCATTTCAGTGAATCGTGTGGGGCATGAGCCTGATCCTTCCATGCAAACGAATGGTATTCTTTTTTGGGGAAATAGTTTTGTGGTTGGTCCGCAAGGTGAGTTTTTGGCGCAGGCTGGTAATGATCAGTCTGAGAATATTGTGGTGGAAATTGATTTGGAACGTTCGGAGAATGTCCGTCGTTGGTGGCCATTCTTGCGTGATCGCAGGATTGACGCCTATGAAGGATTGACAAAGCGTTTTTTAGATTAAAAAAGGGCTTCACTTAAAAGTGACCTTTTTATTCATCAGGAAGTTCACTCCGCCATATACAAATAGTCCTAAGAATTGGGCAAGATACTCATCGCAGTTTAGCCCTTCTACCAGTCCGATAAGGAAAATGAATTGTGCACAATAAGCCATGCCAAAGGCTATGGAAAAGAGCAGCACTTGTCGCCAAGTGTTGCTCTTCTTTTCTGTTGGGAATATCCAATACTTGCACCAAATGAAATTGTGAGTCTGTGCAAGTATGTATGCCGTTACATTGGAAAGCATGTAATTGATGTCCAATTCATCCATCATAAACCAGATGGTGACTGCTGTAATTAAAGCGTTTAGCGTACCGATTACTGCAAAACGAAAAATACGTGTGGACTCTTTCACTCTCTCCTATTCTCTTGTATTTATTCTTTTACCTCAACAATAAGGTTGAGTTCATCCAACTGTTTCTGATCGATAGCCGAGGGTGCGTCCAGCATAACATCTCTGCCGGAGTTATTCTTCGGAAATGCGATGCAATCACGAATACTGTCAAGGCCTGCAAAAATACTAACCCAACGGTCAAGACCGTAAGCCAAACCGCCATGAGGAGGTGCTCCGAATTTGAATGCATTCATCAGGAATCCGAACTGCTCTTCGGCTTTCTCCGGAGTGAACCCTAATATTTCGAACATTTTAGCCTGTAATTGTGCGTCGTGGATACGTATAGAACCGCCACCGACTTCAATGCCATTGCACACCATATCGTAGGCATCGGCGCGGACTGCTGCGGGATTGGTGTCCAACAAAGGAATATCTTCATCTTTAGGATGAGTAAACGGATGGTGCATAGCCATTAGGCGTCCTTCTTCTTCGCTCCACTCAAACATCGGGAAATCAACAATCCAAAGCAATGCAAATTTATTCTTATCGCGCAGCCCTAACTGATTACCCATTTCAAGACGAAGCTCATTCAGTTGCTTGCGGGTTTTCATTGCATCATCACCACTTAAAATAAGAATTAAGTCACCTGGTTTAGCGCCAAAGGCGGCTTTCATTTCCTGCAAAACTTCTTGTGTATAGAACTTGTCGACACTTGATTTTACGGTACCGTCAGCTTCTACACGAGCATATACCATACCTTTGGCTCCGATTTGCGGTTTCTTTACGAATTCGGTCAGAGCATCCAGTTGCTTGCGGGTATAACTTGCAGCACCTTCAGCACAGATACCTCCGATGTATGCAGCATTGTCGAATACAGAGAAACCATGCCCTTTCATGATGTCCATCAATTCTACAAATTTCATACCGAAGCGCAGATCAGGCTTGTCACTTCCATAATACTTCATGGCATTTGCCCATGGCATACGTTGGAATGGTTCTGTCAACTCCACACCGCGAATTTCCTTGAAAAGATACTTTGCCATGCCTTCAAAGAGTTCGATTACATCATCTTGTTGTACAAAAGACATTTCGCAGTCTATTTGTGTAAATTCCGGCTGGCGGTCGGCTCTCAGGTCTTCATCGCGGAAACATTTGGCTATTTGGAAATAACGGTCGAAACCGGAAACCATCAGCAATTGTTTCAATGTTTGAGGGCTTTGCGGCAGTGCATAGAATTGTCCCGGATTCATGCGTGAAGGAACAACAAAGTCACGTGCACCCTCCGGTGTAGAACCTATGAGAAGCGGAGTCTCCACTTCGATGAACCCTTTACTGTCCAGATATTTACGAACTTCAATTGTCATTTTATGACGCAGTTCCAGATTCTTACGTACAGTAGCACGACGCAAATCCAAGTAGCGATATTTCATACGCAAATCATCTCCGCCGTCGGTTTCATCTTCAATCGTGAACGGAGGTGTTACAGCTGTATTCAAAACCACCAGCTTTGATACGATCAACTCTATATCTCCCGTTGCCAAGTGCGGGTTCTTGCTCGAACGTTCACGCACGGTTCCGGTTACCTGGATTACATATTCACGTCCTAACTTATTTGCCTGCTCGCATAAAGCGGCATCTACTTCCTGATTAAATACCAACTGTGTAATACCATAACGGTCGCGAAGATCAACGAACGTCATTCCACCCATCTTACGGGTTTTCTGCACCCAGCCGGCCAGTGTTACCACCAAGCCTTCGTCTGCCAGACGCAAATTGCCACAAGTTCTTGTTCTGTACATATATTATTCTATTAAATACAATCTGACATTTTGATTTATCACAGCCCGGCAGTCAGCCCGTCGGACGTGCAAAGATAATAATTCTTATACAGATCGGTTTATTTTTCTTCTTCTTTCTTTATATAAACCCGGTGAGTTCCTGTTCCGGCGATGGCGATACCACTATCAAGATCTTCCCGCCAGCGGCGAAGCTCCAAACTGGCAGTCGTCCGACAGAGTCCGGTCAGCCGGCAATAATCGGCAACCTGCATGAAGGGATGTTCCTCCAAATAGTTTTTTGCCAAAGCCAGACGCTCTTCCGGCGTATACTGACTGGATGACCTTCGCGGTTTCTTGTCCGAACGTTCCAATTGGCAACCACTGTTTGTCCGCGATACCAACTGTGTATCTGCTCTGAAGTTTATACCTTTGACCTGTAAACTCTGCGCATTCATCCGTTCTTTATCCGACGTCTCCGCACTTTTCCCCTTTTTAAAGCCCAAAGCCGGAGTAAACACCCCTATTCCATCCAGTTTGACGGAATAACCGTTACTCATCCAATAAGCCAACTTGGAAGAGATCGTATCCAAAAGACCTTTTACCTCGGCTGCTGTAAAAGTTGTACCATTTTCAATGCTTTCCGCAAATTGCTTCATGTCGCACATGCCGCATAATTTCATACGCGGGTAAACGATCGGTTCCCCTTCTTCATTCAGACTATTCGTCTGACACATGATATATTCTGCCATACACCTGTTCTTTTAATTGCAGTTCATAGTATTTTTTCTTTGTTCGCCCAGGGCGAATATATAATCACCACCGGCGAATATATATTCATCGTCGGCGAACATATATTCGCCGACGTAAAACTAACAAAGATTCGTCTCTTTTCCAAGTTTTTCTCACAGATAATCCGAAAAGAATCAGGATCAAATCCCATTATCGGTCTTTGCTATCCGATCTTCCCTTCCGACAAGTATTTGGAGATCGTGCTACGATGAACGCCCATAACCTTGGCGATGGCCGATTTCGTCATATTCATTTCCAACAGGCGCTTCACTTCCGATTCGCGTCCCGTCAGTTTATTCACTTTTGATTTGCTTCCCTTCGGTCTTCCAAGTAAAACACCTTCGGCTTTCTTCCGTGCCAATGCTTCTTTCGTCCGTTGCGAGATCAGATTACGTTCGATTTCGGCAGATAATCCGAAAGCAAAAGCCAGGACCTTCGACGTAATATCGCTTCCCAAACGATAATTATCTTTGATAGTCCAAACCTGTACATCCGAAAGCATGCACTGATGCAGAATACTCATAATCATCAAAAGATTCCTTCCCAAACGAGAGAGTTCGGCACAGATAATAATATCTCCCTTCTGCATTTTCGACAAAAGTTCGCCCAACTCCCGCTTCTCCACAGCTTGGCAACCAGAAATAATCTCTTCGATCCAACTGTCGATCTTAATATCATGCGTCTCACAAAAACGAACGATTTCAAATCGCTGGTTCTCGACCGTCTGTTTATCTGTACTTACACGAATATATCCATAGACCATAACTTCAACAGATTAAATTAGTAATGAATAATTCTTCAAAGTACTCTTCAATAAATCCATACGCTGTACCATCATATTGTTTAAGTATAAATTAAAGGATGAGAAATTATATGGGTTATTGCCAATATTCTTGCCTAAAGGACACGGCAAGAATCAATCAAGAATCTCAAGCGGCTTGTTGCAAAATATCTATCAAGATAGGTTTTGCGCCACTGACGAAGCACTCAACAGCTATTACCATCAAAATGAGTCCCATGAGTCGCATCATCACATTATTCCCTGTTTCGCCCATGAAATGGACCAACTTGGTAGACGTGCGAAGGATAAGAGCTGTTATCAGAAAAACAAAAGCGATGATAAAGATCAGGATTGCCTTTTTAAGCAAGGTCTCAGCGTCTTCCATCAACACGATCCCGTTGGCTATTGCTCCCGGTCCGCACAACATCGGAATAGCCAAAGGCGTTATTGAAATGTCATCCGCGAAATGCATCTTTTCATCCTCATTCAATTTTATATGCGTATAATGCGCTTGCAACATATCCGATCTTCATGATCACAATACCACCTGCTATTCGGAATCCGTTGGTCGATAATCCAAATACTTGGAAAAGGAACTGTCCGAAGACAGTAAATGAAATCATAATCAGAAAAGCGACAAAGGTTGCCTTCATGATTATTCGTTTTCGTTCACTTTCTGTCATACCTGTTGTCATGGAAAGAAAGACGGGCATCGTTCCCAGCGGGTTTATCAACGTAAAAAACGAAGTAAAGCACAACAGGGCAAATGGTATTACTGAATCATTCATAATCGTATTCTATTTAATATTATAATATGTCACAAACCACTCATAGAACATACGAGTTCCTTCCTCTACCGATGTTTTCGGTTTATAATGAACATCATGCTCCAGCTTTGACGTATCAGCATACGTTGACTTCACATCTCCAGGCTGCATTTCTTTAAATACTTTGTTGACGGTTTTTCCTGCATACGATTCAAGCAGCCGAATAAAGTCCATCAACGCAACGGGAGAAGAATTTCCTACATTATATATCTTATACGGAATCGATTCTTCCGAAGGAAAATCAAGCACTCGTAATGTCGCGTCAATTACGTCTGCAATATAAGTAAAATCTCGTTGCAAATCACCATGATTGAACACTTGAATTGTTCCTTCGCCTAAAATTTCTTTCAAAAACAGATTCGGAGCCATGTCCGGTCTGCCCCAAGGCCCATAAACCGTAAAATAACGCAGTCCGGTGGTTGGTAATCCATACAGCTGACTATACGAAAAAGCCATCAGTTCGTCGGCCTTTTTCGTAGCACCATACAAACTAACCGGCTGATCCACCTGATCCGTTTCCTTAAACGGTATTTGCTTATTCAAGCCATACACACTGCTTGAACTGGCATACACCAAATGTTTTACCTGGTTTTGGCGACATCCTTCCAATATATGCAAGAATCCGACAATATTCGACTGGATATATGCTTCAGGATTCTCAATAGAATACCTTACTCCAGCCTGAGCAGCCAAATTACAAACGGCGTCAAACTGCTCATCAGCGAATAATTGGGCGATACCTTCCCGATCCGCCAAATCCATTTGGATAAAGCGCAGGTTAGCATAAATCGTACTGGTCACAAAAGCCGATGCTTTCACCTCTTTTATGCCCAGTCTTTTCAACCGATCCAGTTTCAGTGATACCGGATAGTAAGCATTCAAATTATCCAACCCTACAACTTCATCTCCACGTTTTACCAGTCCTTCTGCCAAAAAAGAACCGATAAAACCTGTTACTAAAACCTTCATACTCTTTTATCTTTTTTTAGTTTCACGGTTACCTATCATGATATTACGGATATAAACGATAAATCCGGTTGACTGCCCCAGAATCAAAATCGGATCTAAACGGATAATTCCATATAAGGCGATCGTCAACGAACCTACCAGACTTATAATCCAAAAATTGACAGGCAAAACCGAGGCGCCAAACTTTTTCGAATAATACCATTGATAAACAAATCTCAACGTAAAAATCACCTGTCCCATCGATCCCATGATAATCAGCCAAAGCGGAATGTCTTCATCCATAAAAAAGGAATCTATAAACGAATGGAAGTCATTCAACGCAAAGACAGCTGCCACAACTGGAGTCATCACTAGGATAGCCTGCAGAATCCGGGGAAGTTTATTCCAAAGCCCTTTTTCCTTCAGGTTCCAAATATAGACATAAAAGGATATAAACTGCCCCAGGATAATTGAAAAGTCATTTCGCAGCCATCCGTAAATACAAAGCAAATAAGCCCCCAGTAAACTGAACACCCAATACAACGAAGGCGAAACGACTTTCTTCTTCTTCTCCGACAAAATCCATTGGATCAACATCCGGGCAGAGAAAAAGGCCTGAGCAATCAATCCTATCAAATAGATTCCCACCATGCCTTATTTATCCGACAAATTCGTGTCGCCTATTTGATAGTTGATATACCGCTTTTTCATCCACCGATAGGCAAAACAATCCAGAAAAGGAGAAACCAGCCTATTCCACAAATGATATTTGGAAACACCTGCCACTCGAGGATAATGTCGGACCGGCACTTCTTTCATCTGTCCGTTCTGCAACAGGATCAAAGCCGGCAGAAAACGATGCATTCCCGTAAAGAACGGTATTCGTTTGGCACAATCCGTATGCAGAATCTTCAGAGGACAACCGGTATCCGTTGCTTTGTCTTTAGTCATCATCCTGCGGAAACCATTCGCTATCTTCGACTGTAAATTCTTAAAGAAAGAATCTTTCCGGTTGGCTCGAATACCCATCACCAATTCGTATTCATGGGCATAAGGCAACAAACGTTCAAAATCTTCCGGATCCGTCTGCAAATCGGCATCAATATATCCTAATAGTTTGGATTCAACCTGATCAATTCCTGCCTTCATGGCGGCGCTTAATCCGCCGTTCTTCTTCAGACTACAATAGAAAAAATGAGGCTGCCGATGGCAGATCTGCATCATTCGTTCCAAACTATGGTCTGTCGATCCATCATTCACGAAAAGGATACAAGCAGGCACAGAAGCCTGCTGGACATAAGAAGACAGTTTTTCTTCCAATGCGCACATATTGTCCTCTTCATTATAGACAGGAACTATAATCGTCAATTCATAATTACTGGTACGATTCATTTCAAATATTATTTCTTCTTAGGTGAGTGAACTGCCAAGCCAAGTACATCCGCAAAGGCTTCGTACATCACTTCTGAGAAGGTTGGGTGACCATGAATAGTCTTGAGCATTTCTTCCACAGTGATTTC
>OKSX01000752.1_pt1 | contig 19620 bp, 15 predicted proteins | sample 1606391 | NCBI WGS metagenome assembly OKSX01 (sample SAMEA3879578, study PRJEB24766) | human gut metagenome | biome: human-associated habitat; feature: feces | place: USA | collected 1985/1987
AAGTAGTAACTATAAACTGTGAGATTATAGCAAACCATCTAGCATATACATTTGTATAAGTTTCGACGGTTTCGTCGTGCATAGAAAACCTAAGAGCATAATTTCGTACAGAATCTTAGTCACGAAGCGTAGCGAGGGCGAAAGTGCGTGTCTCCCCAACAGTCCCCGGCTTACGTACCGACCTACGACTGATGCGCAAAAGTTGCGCGTAAAAACGCGCACCTAATCCCTCGTTTGTGAAAAATACTTGAAAACAAAAGCTAAAAAATGTCGAAATTGCACATTGACATAATCGCAATGCTGTAATATACTAAGTTTAGGACAATCGATTGCGCGAAAAAACGCACCTAAGAAATAAATTGAATTACAAGCAAATAGAGGAAGTTATTGATGGCAAGAAGACAAGAATCCTTACACTTGATCCTGCAGATATTGAGTTTTATGACGTTAAGCTTACTCTTCAGACAAAGGAATACTTTGAGGAGGGCTCATCAAACATCAAGATTGAGCGTAATATCCTTAGCATGAGTGATCCAAATGCAGAGGTTTATCTCGATGAGTATATCACAGCATGCTACGGAACAACAGAGTATCCTGATGATATGACAGGCATCACACTTACATGTGAGGGAGAAAACCCACAGAGCATCAATTATGAGTACAAGTGTCGTGATGCAAAGCTTGACGGAGCAACTGCAGTAAGCGCAGTAATTCCTGCAATTTAGACAAAGGTTTCACTCACACCATCTGCAAAGGCAGAGGGATACATTGAGGAAGGATATGCATTCTCTCCAATGTTCAAGCTTGGTTACAAGAAACAGATATTTATAGCTGCATCCGCTGTCAGTTCAGAGGTACAGAGAAAGAGGTACTTTAGGGCAACGAGGATGTCCGCAAGAAGTACAAGACTATGTACAAGAGATTCGACAAGTTCGATTTTGATTAAAGTAGTGATTGGTACGTTTCTGCTATAATAGCAGCAGCGTATTTTGCATTTCACTACAAAGGAGAGTATATATGGCGAAAAGAAAAAAAGACACGATGGAATTTAGATTTTATGAGCTGCCACAGGGAGAATCTGCACTTGTGCTGTGTGGAGAATCATGGAAGAGAGTGTATGGTCATGAGGAATTATACATGCATTTTCATAATCTGCTTGAAATCGGCATCTGCCGCGAGGGCGACGGAAATATGTATCTGGATGAGGATATTTACCAGTATCATGACGGCGATATCACATTTATACCTGAGAATTTTCCACATGTTACAGTCAGCTATGGTGAGGTGGTAAATTTCTGGGAGTATATTTTTATTGACATACGCTCTGTGATAGAAGAGATGTTTCCAAACAATGCGGCATTCCAGAACGAGGCAGTTACGACTATATCAAAAAAAGCGTTTATGACCAACGTATACCAGAGCCCGGCTGTAGCTGAGTATATAAATGCCATAATCAGGGAAACCTGTGAGCACAAGGTTTATTGCCAAAGGACGATAAAGCTCCTTGTGCAGGGAATTGTAATAGAGCTGCTGCGCAGGTATGATGAGCTTCCGGAGGAGGATAATAATATCGTAAAGGGTACCAATATGTCACAGATAGCCACAGCACTTGACTACATGAATAAGCATTACAGCGAATCGATAAAGGCAGGGGAGCTTTCGGAACTATGCAACATGAGCGAGACTCATTTCAGGAGACTGTTTGAATCATACATCAATATGCCGCCTATGGAGTATCTGAATCTGATAAGAGTACAGAAGGCGTGCGAGCTTATGAAAAAAACAAATGAGTCTATGGAGCTTATTGCACAAAAGTGTGGATTCACAACCCAGTCAACTTTTAACCGTAATTTCCGCAAATTTTTGGACACTTCGCCATATCAGTGGAAGATAAATCCTGAAAATTATGAGCATAAGCTGCTGAATTTTAGGATATCTGCACTAAAGGGATGGTAGAAAATACATGTTTTCGTATAATTTTGTACATTTATGATTGAATATGCATATAATTGTGTGGAATATGTTAACACAAAGGTACTATATATGGATATAATGACTATATAATCAAGAAACGGACAAACATTCGTAGTCAAAATGCCCAATTTAAATAATTTGATTATAAATCAACATATGCAGCAGGATATACAGTAGATTACGGTGTACTGATGATGGGCGTTCTTTTCTGCTCCATCCCTACAATGATCGTATTCTTTGTACTCCAGAAGCAGTTTGCAGAGGGAATTACAGGATCTGTTAAATAAAAGTAAAATAATATTGTTGAAAATCAAGAAGGCAAATAATGTTTATTATTTGCCTTCGTCTTATAAGAGGGCTTTGTGTTTAAAACAGACATGTATCAAATAATAAATACAGTAGATAGGAGTGTATAAAATATGAGTAATTTTGATTCAAATATCATTAAAAATCCGGAAATATTTGAGCAGAACAGACTTGCGGCTCATTCGGATCATGTGTGCTATAAAAATGAACTGGAGAAAATTAAAGGGAAATCAAGCCTGAGATATGATATGAACGGCTTATGGAAGTTTGCATATGCAAAGAATCAGTCCCTGGCTCCTTGTGGCTTTGAGGCAGCTGACTATGATTGCAAAGGCTGGGATGAAATCAGGGTTCCGGCACATATCCAGCTGGAAGGCTATGACGTGCCAATCTATACGAATACCACATATCCGTGGGAGGCTGATGAGTCTATAAAGCCGGGCGAGGTACCTGAGATTTTTAATCCGGTTGCAAGCTATGTGAAGTATTTCACAATCCCTGAGAATATGAAGAACAAGAGGGTGTGTATTTCGTTCCAGGGAGTGGAGAGCGGGTTTGCACTCTGGCTGAATGGACACTATGTCGGCTACAGTGAGGACACATTTGATCCGTCTGATTTTGAACTGACTGATTATATTGTCGAGGGTGAGAACAAGCTTGCGGTCAGGGTATGGAAATGGACATCAAGCAGCTGGTGTGAGGATCAGGATTTTTACAGATTTTCAGGCATTTTCAGAGATGTATTTTTGTATGCCGTTCCTTGTGCACATGTGGAGGATCTGTCAGTTGTTCCTACACTTAATGATACCTTTGACGAGGGTACACTTAGTGTATCAATAAAGGCAGATGGTGATGGTATTGCAAGTGTAAAGCTTTATGAGCTGGGCGATTTGTCTGTGGAAAAATATGACAGGGCAAAACTTTTATTGGAAGAGTTTGATATAGAGCTTAAGAATAGGGAAATCTGCGAGGGCTCATGTAATGTGAAAAATCCTCTGTTATGGAGCGCTGAAAAGCCAAATCTGTATGAGGTTAAAATTATAGTTAAAGATACGCATGGAAATGAGACCGAGTTTATCAGCCAGCTGGCAGGCTTCAGACGATTTGAGATGGTAGACGGACTCATGAAGCTAAACGGTAAGCGTATTGTATTTAAGGGTGTAAACCGCCATGAGTTCAGCTCAATAACAGGCCGTGTGCCAAACCGTGATGAGGTGATAAAGGATATTGTCACAATGAAAAAGAACAATATCAATGCTATAAGAACAAGCCATTATCCGGATGATTCCATGATCTATGAGCTTTGCGATATTTATGGAATCTATATGATAGCTGAGAACAATCTTGAGAGTCATGGGACATGGGAGGCATATAATAAGGGCTATGTTGACCTTGACTTTGTTGTGCCAAAGGACAAGCCACAGTGGAGAGAAATGATGCTCGACCGTGCCAACTCATGCTATCAGAGAGATAAAAATCATCCGGCAATCCTTATCTGGTCATGCGGCAATGAGTCGTTTGGCGGCAAGACCATATATGAGATGTCACAGCTTTTCAGACAGCTTGATAAGCATCGTCTGGTGCATTATGAGGGAGTATTTAGCGATAGAAGCTATAATGACACAAGTGACATGGAAAGTCAGATGTATACTCCGGCTGCAGGCATTGAAAAATTCCTGGCAGAGCATCCTGAGAAACCGTTTATATGCTGCGAATATACACATGCAATGGGAAATTCCTGCGGTGCTATGCACAAATATACAGAGCTTACAGACCGCGAGCCTAGATATCAGGGCGGATTTATCTGGGATTATATTGACCAGTCAATCTACAAAAAGGACAGATACGGCAAGTGGTTCCTCACATATGGCGGAGATTTCGGCGACAGGCCTACAGATGGAGATTTCAGCGGAAACGGCATCTGTTACGGCGGAGAGAGAGAGGCTTCTCCAAAGATGCAGGAGGTGAAGTTTAATTATCAGAATATATCGGTTGATTTTGACAGCGACTACATCTTTACAGTCACAAACAAAAATCTCTTTGTAAATACATCGGTTTTTGATGCTTTTGCCATTCTTCTTGCAGACGGTGAGGAGGTTTATAGGACAAAGCTTCAGATATCTGTTCCACCGATGGATAGGGCAAGCTATGAGGTGCCGGTGACTCTTAAAAATTCCATGATAGATGTGGAAAAAGAGTACTGTATTGTCGTATCATTTGTATTGAAGGAAAACACTATCTGGGAAAAGGCAGGATATGAGATTGCATTCGGACAGCATATGATAAAGAAGCCTGTAAGTGAGTATTCATGCGACAAATCAGTTGAGCTTGTTGTTGGAAACGGAAATATCCTTGTAAGAGGTGAGAACTTTAAGGCACTTTTCTCAAGAATGAATCTGGGAATGGTTTCATATGTATACGGTGGCGTCGAGATGCTTCCAAATACTATCCCACTGCCGAATTTCTGGAGAACACCTACCAACAATGATTCCGGCAACATGATGCCACAGCGCTATGCACAGTGGAAGATTGCCAGCATGTATGTGACCACCAGACAGAATCAGCGCTTTGCAGATACATCACCAAGGGTAGAAAAAAATGACAACAATATCGCCATCACATACACTTATTTCATGCCTACCACACCGCAGAGCTCATGCGAGGTGACATACAGAGTGTTTGGTGATGGAACAATCGAGACAACTCTGTCATATGACCCTGTAAAGGAACTTGGCGATATGCCGGAGTTTGGCATGATGTTCAAGCTGGATGCCGATTATGATACAGTGAAATGGTACGGACTCGGACCACAGGAGACATACGAGGACAGACAGCATGGCGGAAAGTATGGTGTATACGAGAATAAAGTGGCAGACAACATTGCCGAGTACCTCGTTCCGCAGGAGAGCGGCAACAAGTGCAGAGTAAGATATGCAAAGGTAATGGATAAGAAGGGCAGGGGCATGCTGTTCTTTGGTGATGAGCTTTCGTTCTCGGCACTGCCATATACACCACATGAGCTGGAAAATGCAGCGCATCATTTCGAGCTTCCACCTGTACACTATACTGTTGTCCGTGTGGCAAAGAAGCAGATGGGTGTAGGCGGAGACGACAGCTGGGGCTCACATACTCATCCGGAGTACCTGCTTGATGCCTCAGAGAAAATGGAATTCACATTCTGTTTCCGCGGAATCTAGCATTTTAAGGTTGTAAGGAATATTATTACGCATTTTGAGAGCAGGGACTACTACTGGGGACTGCTCTCATGGTGTAAATAAATGATATAAGGATAAATGATATAAGGATAAATGATATAAGAATTAAGGAGAATTAAAATGTCAAAATTTATTAAGGGTATGGATTTATCAACCTTGCTCGAGCTGGAACGCTGCGGAGCAAAATACTACGAGGATGGTGAGCCTTACGGTGCAGGTAACAATGACCTGGCTGAGACTATTGCTATCGGAAAAAAGGTTACAGATGCAGGCTTTGGAGTGCTTTTGAATTTCCACTACAGTGATTTCTGGGCAGACCCGGGAAAGCAGATTAAGCCAAAGGCATGGAAAGATTTCGGTGTGGACGAGCTGGAGCAGGCTGTATATGATTTTACACTTGAAAATCTGACAAAGATTATTGAGGCAGGTGTAAATGTCACAATGATTCAGGTAGGTAATGAGCTTTCAAACGGACTTTTGTGGCCTGAGGGAAAGGTACCTAACTACGATAATATAGCAAAATTTGTGAATGCCGGAATACGTGCCTGCCGCAAGGTAAATGCTGATATTCCGATTATGATTCACCTCGATAATGGTGGAAACAATGAGCTTTATGTCAGATGGTTTACAAACTTCATCGAAAGAGGAGAGGAGTTTGAGTATATTGGATTGTCATACTATCCTTTCTGGCACGGCTCTCTCGATCAGCTTGAGTTCAATATGAACGATATTGCAAAGCGTTTCAATAAGGACCTTATCATAGCTGAGGTATCCATGGGCTTTACAATGGACAGCTACCAGGAGTACGAGAAGCTTGCTGATTCTGAGCGTAAGGGTTATGCGACAAAACCGGAGCTTGTTGAGAAGATAGATTATCCTATGACTATTGAGGGGCAGGCTGACTTTACAAAAGATTTTTTAAACAGGGTGGCAGCGGCAATGAGTGGGCAAATCAGGCGCTCTTTGACTATGATGGAAATGTGCTGCCGGCGCTTGATGTTATTAAGTGTTTCAAAAAATAATTACAAAGAATATATGTAATTTTGTTGCATGATTTGATTTGTTATGTTGCATTTTCAGTCGGATGTATTGCAATGTAAAAATGTGCAGTTATAATAGGGTTATAAAGAAAAAACGAATTATTTTAACTATCAATTTTACGCAAATAAAATCAGCAAAGGAGAAGAAAAAATGATACAGCAGAACGTATTAGACAAATTCAAGGAGCTTTTTGGAGCAGATGGGGATATCAGAGTATATTTTGCTCCGGGACGTGTAAATCTGATCGGTGAGCATACTGACTACAATGGAGGACATGTTTTCCCTTGTGCACTGACCATCGGCACATATATGGCAGTAAGAAAGCGCGACGACAGGAAGCTTCGTTTCTACTCTATGAATTTTGACAATCTGGGTGTGGTTGAGTCATCACTTGATGAGTTTACACCTGATCCGGACGGACTTTGGATAAACTATCCAATGGGCGTTATGTGGGCTTTCGAGGGACGCGGAATGAAGCTTGAAAGCGGTCTTGATATTGTTTTATTCGGAAATATTCCAAACGGCTCAGGACTTTCTTCATCAGCATCTCTTGAGGTGGTTACAGGATATATGTTAAAGGATATTTACGGCTTTGACGTGACAAATCAGGATATTGCACTTATCGGTCAGTATTCAGAGAACAACTACAACGGCTGTAATTGCGGTATCATGGATCAGTTTGCATCTGCAATGGGCAAAAAGGACAATGCAATTTTCCTTGATTGCAATACTCTTGATTTTGAGTATGCACAAATCGTTTTGGACGGTGCAAAGATCGTGGTTACAAACAGCATGGTTAAGCACAGCCTTGTAACAAGTGCTTACAATGACAGAAGAAATGAGAGTGCACAGGCTCTTAAGGATTTACAGACAGTATGTGACATCAAGACTCTCGGTGACCTGACAGATGAAGAGTTCGAGGCTCATAAGGATGCGATTAAGGATGAGGTTGCACGTAAGAGAGGCAAGCATGCGGTTTATGAGAATCAGCGTACCATCAAGGCTGTTAAGGCATTAAAGGAAAATGATATCGAGACATTTGGAAAGCTTATGAATGCTTCACATGTATCACTTCGTGATGATTATGAGACATCATGTCCTGAGGTTGACGTACTTGTTGATGAGGCATGGAAGATTCCGGGTGTTATCGGATCACGAATCACAGGCGGCGGCTTTGGCGGCTGTACAGTCAGCATAGTAAAGGACGAGGCTATTGATCAGTTTAAGGCAAACCTGACAAAGGCCTATGAAGAGAAGGTTGGAAAGACACCTGAGTTTTATGTTGTTTCAATTGGAGACGGACCTAGCCGTCTGGCATAAAATTAGCAATATGAAATAACAGTAACAGATAAACAGGTTTTTCCCGACAATGATTAAGGAGCATGACATGATTCAGGAGAGAATATTAGAATTAGTAAAATATGGTCTTACAACAGGACTTGTTGACCCTGCTGATGAGGTATACACAGTAAACAGACTTCTTGAGGTACTCGGAGTGGACGATATCGAGGATGAGACATTTGAAAAGGTAGAGGCTCAGCCTGCATGGACACAGGAAGAGGCAGAGGAGAAGCTTGAGGGTATACTCGAGGATATGATGACATACGCATATGACAATGGCATCATGAAAGAAAACAGCATTGTATACAAGGATCTTTTTGATACAAAGCTGATGGGATGCCTTGTAAATGCACCAAGCGTGATCAGAGCTCGCTTTAAGGATTTATACGACAATGAGTCTTCGCTTGCGGCAACCGATTATTTTTACAAATTAAGCTGTGACAGCAATTATATCAGAAGACAGCGTATCAAAAAGGATATGAAATGGACCACAGACACAGAGTATGGCACACTTGATGTGACAATCAATCTCTCAAAGCCTGAGAAGGATCCAAAGGCAATTGCTGCCGCTAAAAATGCTAAGCAGAGCGCATATCCAAAGTGCCAGCTTTGTAAGGAAAATGAGGGCTATGCAGGCCGCGTAAACCATCCTGCAAGAGAAAACCACAGAATTATCCCTGTTACAATAAACAACAGCCAGTGGTTTTTCCAGTACTCACCATATGTATACTACAATGAGCACTGTATCGTGTTCAATTCAAAGCATACACCGATGAAAATCGAGCGTGCCACATTTGGAAAGCTGCTTGATTTTGTGACACAGTTTCCACACTATTTTGTAGGCTCAAATGCAGATCTGCCAATCGTTGGAGGCTCTATCTTAAGTCACGACCATTTCCAGGGCGGACACTATACCTTCGCTATGGCAAAGGCTCCGATAGAGAAAAAAATCACATTCAAGGGCTACGAGGATGTCGAGGCAGGTATCGTAAAATGGCCTATGTCTGTTATCAGAATCAAGTCAGCAGACAGGGAGAAGCTTATTGACCTTGCAGATAAGATTCTTCTTGCATGGAGAGGCTATACAGATGAAGAAGCATTTATTTTTGCAGAGACAGATGGAGAGCCACACAACACTATCACACCTATAGCAAGACGTCGTGACGGAGACTATGAGCTTGACCTTGTGCTCAGAAACAACATCACCACAGAGGAGCATCCGCTTGGCGTATATCATCCGCATGCCCACCTTCATCACATCAAGAAGGAGAATATCGGACTTATCGAGGTAATGGGACTTGCAGTGCTTCCGGCCAGATTAAAAGGTGAGATGGCAGAGCTTAGGGATGCAATCCTTACAAGAAAGGATCTGCATTCGACTGAGACTCTTGCATCACATGCTGACTGGGCTCTTAAGTTTATGTCTAAGTATGATAAGATTGATGAGTCTAATATTGATGATATCATCAATGAGGAGATTGGACTTGTATTTAAAGAAGTGCTTGAGTGTGCAGGAGTGTACAAGTGCACTGATGAGGGACGTGCAGCGTTCCAGAAATTTATAGATGCGGTAAATGCATAAGATTTTCAATTACCTTTTTATAATGCGGAAAGCACCGGCGAACCATACTATATATTTCGCAAGTACTACGCAGCTAAGAAGCAGTAAGAATTATGATTTAGGGTGTTTAGACCATGACACAACCGGCTTTTATGTGCCGTTCATGGCACATAACGCCTTGCCCCAGCGTCCATGCTGGGGCATTGTTGTATATGGACATAATTCTAACTGCTTCTAAGCTGCTTCGTAAAGCTCAATATATAGTATGATTCGCCGGTGCTTTCCTTAGACTGTGAGATAAATTAATTTTTAAATACACTATTAATGCATCATTGGTAATGACTTTTTTACTAATGATTTGTAACTTGACTGGACTTTGCTTTCTGCAGCTTGTGAAGGCAGTGGACGAATGCCGGTACCAGGAAGGCATCTGCGAATATCCATGCGAGTGGGTTTGCAAAGCAGGCGGCAGAAAAGCCGAATATTGGTACAAATACAAGTCCGATGAGCGAACGCGCAATCATTTCTGCTACTCCCGCAAACATTGCAAAGCCTGAAAAACCCATGCCCTGTATGGTGAAACGGACTGTGTTTACCAGAACGAGCGGGATGTAGAAAAATGCATTTGTCAGCAGAAACTGATGAGCCTGTGCGACAACCTCTGTTTCGCTTGGTGATACAAACAGGTAAATCAGATAGTTGGCTATAAACAGCAGTGCCACAAAAATCAAAACCGAATAGATCGATCCTATAACTGAGGCTGAAATAAGCCCCTTCTTTACACGTTCAAATTTGACTGCACCGACATTTTGTCCACTGTAGGTGGCCATTGTGGAGCCGAGCGCGTCAAATGGACACATCATAAACATTGAAATACGGCTTGCAGCGGTCATTGAGGCAACTGCGATGGAGCCTAAGCCGTTTACGGCAGTCTGCAGTATGACGCTGCCTATAGCGGTTATCGAATACTGAAAGCCCATAGGAAGTCCCATGACCATCAGATTCCTGACATATGAAGAGTCAAGCTCCAAATCGTCTCTGCTTACATGTAGCAGAGGCACCCTTTTGGCTATGTAGATGATGCACAGCACTCCTGATATACCCTGTGACAGTACGGTGGCAAATGCTGCTCCGAATACTCCCATGTTAAATACCAGAATGAAAAGTAAATCAAGACCAATATTTAGAACAGCCGCGATTATAAGGAAAATAACAGGTATGACCGAGTTGCCGAGCGATCTCAGATATCCTGACAGCAGATTGTACAGTATTGTGGCAGGAATGCCTGCAAATATTACAATCAGATACTGGTAGGCGAGGTCGTAAATGTCGTCTGGCGTATTCATCCAGGTCAGAATCTGACCGCAGAGAAGCACAGTGAGTGCTGTCATGATTATTGCGATAATTACAGACACAATTCCTGCATTTCCTACATATTTTTTAAGTCCTTTTTCATCCTTGGCACCAAAGCGCTGGGCTATTGGAAGCGAAAAGCCGGCACACACACCCTGGCAGAAGCCGATGATGAGAAAGCAGATGCTTCCGGTAGAGCCGACGGCGGCTAAGGCCGAAACACTTAGAAAACGGCCGACGATTATAGTATCCATAAGGCTGTAAACCTGCTGGAAAAGCATTCCGAGAAGCAACGGAAGGGAAAAGCCCAGAATGAGCCCGGTAGGAGAACCTACAGTGAGATCCTTTGAATTATTTTTAGTCATTATTTATAATCCCCCTTGATTAAAAATAGATAAAAATATATATAAAAATAGTGATTAAGTGTAATATACAACCTTTACAAACATAAGTAAATGAGGTAAAGTAAAATTGTTAGCATTTTTTTGGGTGCATATTTTAAAGTGAATAAAAACGCTGATTTTATGTTTGATATCATGTTTTTTTGAGAAGAAAATTGAATAATCAGTAAATATGTATGGGCTGACATATAATTAAATTTGGAGGAAAAGAATGAGAGACTGGGAAAATAACATTCGAAAGGTTGTACCTTATACACCGGGAGAACAGCCAAAGAATACCTGTGTTATTAAGTTAAATACAAATGAGAATCCATATCCGCCAGCGCCGGGAGTGAAGGCGGTTTTAAGTAATTTCAATACAGATGATTTAAGACTGTATCCTGACCCAAGGGTTGATAAGCTGGTAAATGCAATTGCGGATTTCTATAAGATAGACAGCTCGAAGGTGTTTGTCGGAGTTGGCTCTGATGATGTACTTGCCATGATTTTCATGACATTTTTCAATTCAAAAAAGCCGATACTGTTTCCTGACATTACATATTCATTTTATGATGTGTGGGCAGATATGCTTCGAATCCCTTATGAGCAGCTTCCATTGTCTGATGATTTTTCAATAGTACCGTCGGATTACTATAAGGCAAACGGCGGAGTAGTATTTCCAAACCCTAATGCTCCGACAGGAAAGCTCATGCCTCTTGATGAGATAGAGGATATAATAGAGCATAATCAGGATGTAATTGTCGTGGTAGATGAGGCATATGTGGATTTTGGCGGGGAGAGTGCGCTTCCGCTCATTGACAAATATGATAATGTCATAGTGGTACAGACATTCTCGAAATCACGCTCGCTGGCAGGTTCAAGAGTTGGTTTTGCCATGGCAAGTCCTGTGCTTATCAAGTATCTGAATGATGTGAAATATTCGTTCAATTCATATACCATGGACAGAATCACAATTGAAGCAGCTACAGCAGCGGTAAAAGACAGAGCATACTTTGAAGAGACCACAGCAAAGGTCATAAAGACACGTGAGTGGACAAAGAAAGAGCTTAAGAGACTTGGCTTTACATTCTGTGACTCAAAGAGCAACTTTATATTTGCAAAGCCTGCAAATGTTTCTGCAACAAAGCTTTTTGAGGACCTTAAGGCAGACAATATATTTGTCAGACATTTCAGCTCACCTGAGCGAATCAACGACTATCTGCGCATATCCATAGGAACTGATGAGCAGATGCATACACTAATTAAATTTTTGGAGAATTATTCATGTTAAAAAAATATATTTACATCTTTTTAATTTCAATGGTACCACTTATTGAACTCAGAGGAGCAGTTCCGGTTTCACAGGTGATGGGGCTGCCGATAGTGCCATCATTTATCGTTTGTATCATTGCAAATATGCTTCCGGTACCAATTATTTATCTTTTTGCAAGAAAAGTTCTCATCTGGGGAGCAGACAAACCAATTATTGGAAGGTTCTTCAGCTTCTGCCTTGAAAAAGGAGAGAAGGGCGGCAAGAAGCTTCAGGCAAAGGCCGGAAGAGGTCTGTTTGTTGCACTTTTACTTTTCGTAGGTATCCCACTTCCGGGAACAGGTGCATGGACAGGAACACTTGCGGCAAGTATCCTTGATATGGATTTCAAGTCAACAGTTGCCGCTGTCATGCTTGGAGTACTGCTCGCCGGCATGATTATGATGATAGTAAGTCTGGCGGGCGTGTCTATATTCCTGTAGAATTTATGGGGAGCTTTCTTCGTCCTTTGTTAAACAGTACAAATCCGACCACCAGTGAAACAATTGTAACCACAATCACAACCACAAAGACCACTACACTATTACCGGGATCAGGGAAAAATCCTGAAAGTGTGCCCCAAAGGTTGAAAAGCAGATGAAGCCCCATAGAGTAGTAAATAGAGCCACCGCGTTCGCACACATATCCGAGCACTATGCCAAGTGCAAAGGCATATATGCCCTGAATCCAGTTGAGATGGAACAGTCCGAAAAGTGCAGCCTGCATCAGATTGGCAAGAGCAAATGGCAAAGCCTTTCTGGCACAGCGCATGGTTACACCGCGGAATATAAGCTCCTCACAGATTGGCGCCAGTATTACAGAATAAAGTACTGTCACAAAGGTGGTATCTGTGATGCCTGATGTCTCAAAAAGCTCGTTGTACTGCTGCAGCCAGTCGGGACGGATGTAGCCGGTTAAGTTAGCGATGAAATTGGCAGCAAACTGTGTACCCGGCACGAGTATGACGATTGCCACAATCATCATGGGATTGAAGGTTTTCTTAGGGGATGGAAGAAAATTACCTTCGTATCTGGCATAGTACCACATGCCAAAAATCGCAATGGTAATGAGTGCATAGATGATCATAATCATCATGTTAAAATTTACAGAGGTAAATGTCTTTTCAAGGCGGTCCGATACGTTTGCAGACGGAAAAGCAAGTTTTCCGACAAAACCCTGTCCAAACATTCCCATGCCCATCATAAAGAATAAGGCGATAGTCTGAATTGCCTCAACTGCAAGCAGTGGGACAAATGTGTAAAAGAAATATCCTACTTTTTTCATTTTCAATTTACTCCATTCTGATTTATTAGGCGATAGTAACATTAGTATAACATATCATAATTTAATTGCAAGAAAGCTGTTTACTTTAAAACTTTAATATGTTAAAATTAAATGTAAATAAATCGCATGAAAAAGGAGAACACGATGAGCAAGAATCTTAAAACAGAAGCAGTAGACCATTTGTTTGATGCTATTTTGTGTCTCAAGGATAGAGCAGAGTGTTATACATTTTTTGAGGATGTTTGTACTGTAAATGAGCTTTTTTCTCTATCACAGAGATTTGAAGTGGCAAAGATGCTTAGAGAGCAGAAGACATATCTTGATATAGCAGAAAAGACCGGGGCTTCCACAGCCACAATCAGCCGTGTGAACAGATCATTAAACTACGGCAACGATGGATATGATATGGTTTTTTCACGCATGGAGGATGGCTCTGACAAAGAGGATTAGTTTATCATAGGGGAAAAGAAAAACAGGCTCATTAATTTGAGCCTGTTTTTTTACTTTCCTTTCCTGAATGTGTATTTTCATGGGAAGAAGCCTCTTTTTCTTCATTTAGATTGTCAATCATGCGCTCAATCAGCATTTTCTTGATGTAGACATCAAAGCTCAGCATGCAGATAAAGCTGAATGTGTGAAGAAATTTCTGATCCTCATCAGGAAAATTCTCAAATGTTTCACCGGCAATCTTGTATTTCTTGCCGAGATCCTTTAGGAGCTTTTGCGATTCCTCCGCCTCTAAGCTGAAAACCTCAGTATAGACATCCTGCATCGTAAATCCGTCATCATTGCCGAAATACTTCTCGGTAAGCGGATTAAGAATTGAGCGGATATCGTTGATGCTCAATATATTTTTGAAATAATATATAAAAAGCAGTGTGAGCACATGCTCCTTAGAATACTTTTTCTTGTCCGGAGAAGGGAGCAGATTGTTTTTGGCATAGTTGTTTATCATTGTCTTGGTAAGGATTTTGTCGCTTTCATAGCGCTTTGATGCAGCGAGCTGCTCGTCCATGAAGGTTGTGACCTGATCCATGTACAAATCAATATTTGGTATATCCTCCGGCTTTATGTAATCTATTGATTTAAGCTGCTTTAATAATTCTGATAAAAATTCTTTAACGTCATTCTCCATATCATCACCTCAGGCTTTTATTATATAGTATTGAAAACTATATGACAAGTTTTTTTTGAATTTTCTCATATTGGGTTGTACAAAACATATGTTTGTGATATGCTGTAAATAAATTATTTTTGTATTTATGGTATGTGTGCCTGTAAAAGACTGGAGAATTGAGAGGAAAACAGATGAACTTAGATATGTTGAATGAACAGCAAAGGGAGGCCGTTTTGACCACAGAGGGACCGCTTCTTATTTTAGCGGGGGCAGGCAGTGGCAAGACCAGGGTTCTTACATACAGGACTGCCTACCTGATAGATGAGTGTGGCGTCAATCCTTACAATATCATGGCAATCACCTTTACAAACAAGGCTGCGGGAGAGATGCGTGAGCGAATTGATGATATGGTGGGCTATGGTTCGGAAAGCATATGGGTTTCTACATTCCATTCGACATGTGTGCGTATACTGCGCAGGTATATTGACAGGCTGGGATATGACACGAATTTTACCATATATGATGCTGACGACCAGAAGGCTCTGATGAAGGACATCTGCAAGCGTCTTGAGATAGATACCAAGATGTATAAGGAAAAGATGTTTTTAAATGTCATTTCATCTGCAAAGGATGAGATGATTGATCCGATAGAGTTTGAAAACCGCTTCACAGGTGACTTTGTGAAGCGCAAGCAGGCACTTGTATACAAGGAGTATCAGAATGCCTTAAAGCAGAATAACGCACTCGATTTTGATGATTTGCTTGTGAAGACAGTAGAGCTTTTTAAGCTGGATAAAGAGGTGCTGGATTACTATCAGGAGCGCTTCAGATATATCATGGTGGATGAGTATCAGGACACAAACACCGTGCAGTTTGAGCTTATCAGGCTTCTTGCCATGAAGTATAAGAATCTGTGTGTGGTGGGTGATGATGATCAGTCCATTTACAAGTTCAGAGGTGCCAATATCTACAATATCTTGAACTTTGAGAAGCATTTTGAAGATGCAAAGGTCATAAAGCTTGAGCAGAATTACAGGTCTACCCAGAATATCCTAGATGCCGCCAACAGCGTCATTTCCAACAACGTGGGTAGAAAGGACAAGCGCCTTTGGACTGACAACGGAGCCGGAGACAGGATTACCTTTGAACAGCTTGAGAGTGGCTTTGAGGAAGCGGATTATGTGGCACGTTCGATAGCGAGACTCGTGAGAAAGGGTGAGGCGCGCTATAAGGACTGTGCTGTGCTTTACCGAACCAACGCACAGTCGCGTCTCTTCGAGGAGAAATTTATTGCTGCAAACATACCATACAAGATTGTCGGCGGCGTGAATTTCTATGCCAGAAAAGAGATAAAGGATATCCTTGCATATTTAAAGACTATTGACAATGGCCATGATGACCTTGCGGTAAAGCGAATAATAAATGTGCCAAAGCGCGGCATCGGAGCTACAAGCATCAATAAGGTGACAGACTATGCTCTTGAGAAGGGGATAGATTTCTATACGGCACTGCGATATGTCGATGAGGTGCCGGGCATGGCGAGGTCAGCAGGCAAGATAAAGCCTTTTGTGATGTTTATACAGTCACTTCGTGCGAGAGCCGAGATGGATTCGGTTTCGCAGCTTATACAGGCAATAATCGATGAGACCGGCTATGTCGATGAGCTGAAGGCAGAGGGCACGGATGAAGCAGAGCAGCGTATTGAGAATATTGATGAGCTTATAAACAAGGCTGTTGATTACGAGCAGGGGGAGGAGAATCCTACTCTCAGTGGCTTTTTGGAGGAGGTAGCGCTTGTAGCCGATATAGACGGTCTTGACGAAAACAGCGACTATGTGGTTCTTATGACTCTGCACAGTGCTAAGGGACTTGAGTTTCCGAATGTGTATCTGGCAGGTATGGAGGATGGTCTTTTCCCAAGCTATATGTCAATCACGAGTGATGATGCGACAAGCGAGATAGAGGAGGAAAGGCGTCTTGCTTATGTTGGTATCACGAGAGCCAAGGAGCATCTGACCATCACATCTGCACGCATGCGCATGGTGCGTGGAGAGACACAGTTCAACAAAGTATCGCGATTTGTGAAAGAGATTCCGCGTGAGCTTATGGCAGGCGAGGTTTATGAGCCAAAGCGCCGTGACGATGACCTTGAAAGAAATTCGCAGAGCACCTACAGAAAGGCTAAGGAGGCCTTCAAAAAGACACCTACATACGGCACAGAGTATGCGACTACCTTTAATACACAGCGTACAAGGACACCTGTCTACACGCCTGTGAGCAACCAGAAGTCATTTGCCAGTGCCAATACCACCGGCGGCCTTTCATATAAGGTAGGAGACAGAGTATCACACATCAAGTTTGGCGCGGGAGAGGTCATGGCAATTGTAGAAGGCGGCAGGGATTATGAGGTCACTGTGGACTTTGACAAGGCCGGTACCAAAAAGATGTTTGCTTCATTTGCCAAATTGAAAAAAATTGACTAAAATTATTGTAATTTTTATAGGAAAATTGGATATAATATGCTATAATGGATTTAACAAATAGCATTTGACAATTACTTTTGGAAAAGGAGCGGATTGAATTATGAGTAAAGTTGAAGAATTATTAAAGGACAACAAGCTTGCAGAGAAGCTCAGCATGGCAAAGCTTAATGACCTTCTCAAAAAAGAAGAGGAAGACAAGAAGCCTTCCAAGGCTGTTATCATATTTGCCATCATTGGTGTATTAGTTGCTGTTGCAGCAGCGGCATATGGTATCTACAGGTTTTTCACACCGGATTATTTAGATGATTTCGATGATGAGTATGATGATGAATTCGATGATGATTTCTTCGAGGATGAAGACGATGATGATGCTGAAGAGGAAAAAGAGGCACCAAAGACTAAAGAAGAGAAATAATCGTTTTTAGATAATGGGGGCTACATATGTAGTCCTCATTTTTCTTTATGTGTGAAGCAAGGCATTTGCAGTCAGGCATACAAAGGAATAATAAAGTATAAAGAGAGATAAGAATTACATGAAAAAAGGATTTAGAGGAACAGGAACCGTAGAAAGAGTAGATTTCCCAAACAAGGGAATAGCCGTTACAGATGACGGCGACAGAGTAATTGTGAAAAATACAATTCCGGGACAGAAGGTGGAATTTGTTGTAAATAAAGTAAAGCATCAAAGGGCAGAGGGCAGACTCATGGAGGTAATTGAGAAATCCCCTCTGGAGACAGAAGAGCCATGTCCTCACTTTGGAATGTGCGGGGGCTGTACATATCAGACAGTGCCTTACGAAAAGCAGCTTGATATGAAGCTAACCCAGGTGAAAAAGCTCATTTCGGATGCCATTGGCACTGAAAAAGAGGCAGGATATGAGTTTATAGGGATACATGGAAGTCCGAAAAAGAGTGAATACAGAAATAAGATGGAATTTTCCTTCGGTGATGAGTACAAGGATGGTCCTCTTGCGCTTGGCATGCACAAAAGAGGAAGCTTTTATGACCTTGTGACAGTATCGGACTGTCAGATAGTGGATGAGGATTTCAGGACAATATTAAAGGCAACACTTGATTATTTTTCAAAAAACAATATCCCATATTTCCACAGAGCAACACACAAGGGCTATCTGCGGCATCTACTTGTCAGAAAGGCAACAAAAACCGGTGAAATCATAGTCGACCTTGTCACTAGCACACAGACAGAGGGATTCAACGAGGAGGAGCTGCTCGCAGGCTTTAGATATGCGCTTTTGACCAGGCAATATGACGGCAGATTTAAGGGCGTTTTACACACAAAAAATGACAGTGTGGCAGATGTGGTCAAAAACGAGGGCACAGAGGTGCTCTACGGAGATTCATATTTCTACGAGGAGCTCTTAGGTCTGAAATTCAAAATCACACCATTCTCATTTTTCCAGACCAATTCACTCGGAGCGGAGGTGCTCTATGAGACAGCGAGAGAGTTTATCCTGGGAGATGACAAGGATTCGCTAAACGGTAAAACAGTCTACGACCTCTACAGCGGAACCGGCACCATCGCGCAGCTTATGGCACCGGTGTGTAAGGAAGTAGTAGGTGTCGAAATAGTTGAGGAGGCAGTTTGCGCAGCAAAGGAAAATGCAGCTCTTAATGGTCTTGATAACTGTAAATTTATCGCAGGTGATGTGCTCAAGGTGCTTGATGAAATAGAGGAAAAACCGGATTATATAATTCTTGATCCACCACGAGACGGTATCCATCCGAAGGCTATCGGGAAAATCATAGAGTATGGTGTTGAGAATATGGTTTATATTTCATGCAAACCAACAAGTCTGGCAAGGGATTTGCAGATATTTATGGCCAGAGGGTATAGGGTGGAGAAGATATGCTGCGTGGATATGTTTCCGAATACTTACCACGTCGAGACAATAGTGTTGCTACAAAGAGAAACCTTGTAGAAATCCTTAGATTTAGGCACTTTTCCCGCCATGTGGTGTTTGACGCCGAGGGTGATAAATTCCGTAATAAGCGTATTGAGGACTATATCACGGTTTCGGTAGTTATTGATATGGAGTGTGGGAACACAAAAAACTAAATAGTTGACTGAAAGGGACATCGTGCAAGCGGTGTCCCTTTCTCATGGGCGGAGCCGCAGAGTTTTCATATTCTGCGGCTTTTCTTTTTGCCCGAAAGCGGAAAGGAGGCGACGGCCTATGTACTTCACTTCCGGCAGCGACCGGGCCTTTGAACAGCTCATGCAGGGCAAGCCCGGTT